>Ga0208297_1000275_pt1 | contig 124811 bp, 111 predicted proteins | sample LMS_cellobiose_e_FD_187367 | JGI IMG/M metagenome (GOLD analysis project Ga0208297, IMG submission 187367) | Rumen-fistulated moose microbial communities from Alaska, USA - LMS_cellobiose_enrichment (SPAdes) (version 2) | ecosystem: Host-associated > Mammals > Digestive system > Stomach >...
TGCAGAAATACGGCGTGTGCCGATTCCGGGATTTCCAGAAAGACATGCCGGACGTTTCCAGGAAAATGCTTTCCCAGACGCTGAAACGCCTGGAGGATTTCCGGCTGGTCTCCCGGACGGTTTACGCAGAAGTGCCGCCCAGGGTGGAGTATCGGCTGACCGAGCTTGGAGAATCCTTCCAGCCGGCTTTGAACGGAATCATTGATTGGGCGCTGGCTAATAGAGATGCCCTGGCTCCGCATGATGCAACGAAATCAGTCCGATAAATTCCAATTTATCGGTCTCTTTGGTTCTTTGGTCTGAAAGAAAAAAGTGGCCAAATGTGTCCATAAAATGGACTATTTGGCACTTCTATGGTGACAAAAAGTCCATCATCCCGGCACTGGTCCCAGCTTTGCAATATCCTTAGGCGTTCCGATGAGGAACCCGGACGGAAGGCCACGTAAGGACCCGAAACCGAAGAATGTTTAAAATGATTATGTTATGTTACCTACGATTAGAAGGAATCAAAGCTGGTTGCCTGACATCTTCAACGACTTCTTCGACAACAGCTGGATGGAAAGGACGAACTACACCGCTCCGGCCATCAATGTAATTGAAAACGAGAAAGAGTACGACGTGGAGCTGGCCGCTCCGGGTCTCACCAAGGAAGACTTCCAGGTCCATGTGGACGAGGACAACAACCTTGTCATCAACATGGAAAAGAAGGCCGAGAACCATGAGAAAAAACACCACGGAAGGTATCTACGCCGTGAATTCTCTTACGAGAAGTTCCAGCAGATGCTTACGCTTCCCGAGGATGCCGAGGCCGACAAGATTGAAGCCAAGGTGGAGCACGGTGTGCTGAATGTCCACATCCCCAAGAAGGAGAAAGTGGATGTCCAGAAGGCCGTCAAGCAGATTGAGATACAATAATCTCTGACGCCACAGTTATTGGTATATAAAGGGCGCAGTCATGAAGGGCTGCGCCCTTTTTTACGCCAAAAGGTCAGTAGGGAAGTCGTGGACTGAGTTTTGCTGAGAACAAGTCAGTACAGAAAAGATACGTTTGAAAATGTTCAACAAACACGATATTTCACGCGATGCCTGCAGACCAGATACTTTTGGACAAGTTGGAGTCCTCTACTCTATAAACAGCTTGTGCTTTAGCTTGTAAATTTTCAAGCTTTTTTTTGCTTTTCCCCGAATACACACCAGCGGACTAGCGGGATGCGGTGGAGGGCTTCATATAGGAGGGGGGAGAGGGTGAAGACGACTATGGTGAGAATTGCGTACATGGACCACGGGGGTAACTGGGTGTAGGTTTTCATCATGTATCCCAGGCTGGCAATTACCAGATAGTGAACTATATAGATGCCGTAGCTGGAGCGGGTCAAATAGGCGGCGAAAGCGCCTGTACGGTCAAACTTTGCCTTGAACCAGCCCATCATTGCAAGGCACATCAGCCAGCCGTACAAGCAATTCAGAGGGCTTCCCAGATATTGCGGCGAAGTATTGTCCTGGCCGAAGGTGGTGCCGACAAGGATTCCTCCGGAGACAACGGCACAGGCCATAAGCGGAATCCACGCCCTCCCAAGCTGAGCCTGCACCTCGTCGTGCGAGAATACGAAATACCCCAGCAGGAACGGGATCATGTAGAACAGGGGTTTGTACAGGTTCAGCAGGCCGTCCAGGCTTTGGGGCCGCGGGTTCCGGACAAGCGTCTGCTCCCCTGCCCAGAACAGCACGCCCATCATGATAATCCAGACGATGTTCGCCTTTCCGCACCAGGTCCAGAACTTGTCCCCGCGGTCCAGAGTCCTCACAAGCAGCAGCACCAGGCACAGCAGCCACAACACCTGGATGAACCACAGCGGGCCGATGCCGCTGACCGCCATGATGAAATATCGGCCCAGCGCGGGAATCCCGTCAAACACCCCCTGCCTTGCCGCCACGGCCGTATTGAAGTATCCCACCATCCAGTGGAATACCAGCAGACCCAGGGTCCCGGGGACCAGTAATTTCCGCGTACGCGCCTTGAACCAATCCCGGGCGGAATGCCTTTCCAACGAATATCGGGCACTGATGCCCGCAAGGATGAACAACAGCGGCATGAACCACGGGTACAGGATATACATCAGCACATCCTGATACTGCGGCACCTCAGGATACTCGCCAAACCCTCCGATTCCCCCAAAAACACCCTTGTTGTTGTAATAATAAACTACGTGGTACAGCAGTACCAGCAACACTGTCACCCAGCGGAGATTGTCAATCCAATGTTTTCTCATAAGACCAGCGATTTATATTTGGTTCGATTATTTACTCGCCGAAAGGTATTCTTTAAGCGCTTCCACATATTTACCAAAGGCTTCCTGGCCCGCGGGAGTAATCCTGCAGGTAGTACGGGGCATCTTGCCCTTGAAGCCCTTCTCCATGGTGATATATCCGGCAGTGGTGAGTTTGTCTATCTGCACGCTGAGGTTACCTGAGGTGGCCCCTGTCTGCCTTTTCAGATAGGTGAAATCGGCTTCATCCACTCCGGCCAGGATGCTCATCACCGCCAGCCGGAGTTCAGAATGAAGGAGCGGATCTAACTTGGGAAACATAGGCTACTTGTACTGTTGTTTTACAATAAGCCCTGTGGCTGCCAGGACGATCCCAGCAAATGTGAAGATGAACAATTGTTCGGCTTCTGCCTGAGCGATATAAAATATGACCAGGCCTCCGATGCCGGTAATCCATCCGGCAATCTTTATCGTCCAGTTCTTGAGGACAATGCCGCTGATAGTTTCTGCTATTCCGAAGAGAAGGACAATCTGCGCTGTCAGAGTAGCCCCAAGGACAATTGCGGTAAGTTGACTGTCGCCAAGCAGGCTGTAAAGAACCGTGAACAGGGCGATAGAGCAGGCAAACACCCCGAATGATCCCCAGATGCCGCCGTTGATACGGCTGATGTAGTTCTCTGCGCGAGGTGCGGCGTCCTTGATTTTAATCCACCTGGCAATGGGATAACCGATGGCGGGAAGCGCAAACCATAGATTGTTCCATACCGCCTTTCCAGTGGTTTTCCAGAGGGTGAAGACAAGAAGTGAGAATACTGTGAGCAGAATTCCCCACAAAACGAAGTATTATCCGCTGCTACGAACAATATCCTTGCGGTTGTTGTTCATTGTTTCAGTGATGAGCGCCAGGCTTTCCTGAGCTGTCATTTCTTTGTTTTGTTCCATTGTATCAATTGTTTAACCATTTTTTGCGGATGGACGAAGCTGCGCAGTCTTCCCCTTCCACGTTGCAAATATAAACAAATTTACAATATAAACCAAATTTTTGCGGTTTTCGTTGTATGGAGTAATGATCACCTTTAAGGGTTAGATAAATCGAAATTTAACGAACCGTTTCAGAGAAGGATTTGTGTTCTCTTACATTAGCGCGGTAGTCGGAGGGAGACATCCCTATAATCCGCTTGAAGTATCGGCCGAAAAAGCTCTGTGACGGAAAATTCAGGTTCCAGGCTATCTGCTGAACCGTATTCATCGTGGAACTGAGTTGGGCTTTCGCATCCAGGATGACATAATTCTCAATCCATTCGAGCGGAGTTTTACCGCTCGTCTTCTTTACGACGGAGGAGAGATACTTTGCCGTCATGTTCATTGTACCTGCATAGAACTCCACATCCCTGTGTTCCTGATAGTTTTTCTTTACCAAATTGAGGAAACGCTCCATTGTATCGGACGGACGGTCAGAAAGAGTCTGCGAGAAGGCCTCCTGATGGAGGAACCAGCCCATCATAAGGAAAAACACCTTGGTCTGCAGTCGCAGGGCTTCCTCGGTGTTCGGGTTGTCCTCCTTAATTTCAAGCATCGCGTGGCACATGTCGAAATACTTCTCCATCGCATCACAGGCTCGGCCATGTAGCTGGATGTATGGATTGCGCTCCACGGCATCATAGAACTTGTAGCTGTCACCTATGTCCAGGCGGCTCAGGAAGCGTTCTGACATGAAAATATGCGTTCCTTCAAAGTCTTCGCTGACTTCATAGGACTCCATAATATGCCCGGAAAGGACGATGAGCATTCCCCCAGGTTCCAAGCGGTAGGGGGTTAGGTTTACGGAGCCTTCGGCCATCCCTTTTTCACAGTAAATCATGGCAACCTGGTCCAGTTTGTAGGGCTGGTGGTTCTGATACCGATAAACCGGATTGTGGAGGATGACGAAGTCCTTCCCGAAGGAAGAGTACCATCCCGTTTCAGTAAGGTTTACATTTTGGGCCGACAAGTCGCCACTGAAGAAGTCATCGTGCTTTGCCATATCTGTACAATCTTTCAACAAAGATATACGATTTTTCCTATAGCAAATCGAATTTCGGGAAAATCGTACAATTTCCGGGAATTATCGGCCTTTCATCTGACATGGAAACAGGATAATTTTGCACTGAACAAATAACACAAGATATAAAGCGAATTATCAAATCATTCATCATGCTCTTCGCTGCATTATTTGTCTATGGTGCAGCCGGAGCGCAAACAACGCAGACCATGGAAGAACAGAAAGAAATGAAAGACACCGTCATTGTCGACGGTAAACTCGTGGAAGTCGGATACAAGGTAATCGCAGAAGGCGTAACGGACGGCTTCACCAAAATCGAAAACGGCGTGGTCAAGGGCTATAAGGCCATTGAGAACGGTGCAGTCACAGGATTCAATAGCGTTAACGACTGGTTTATCTCCAAATTGTTCCAGCGCAAAGGCGAAACGCTTGATGAGTGCAAGGCCCGTCTTCAGGCAAATGCGCAGAACGCAGCCAAGTAGTATGATGCCATGACAGAACTGGAGAAAGCGCTCAGCGGTGAGCAGTTCAGCCGCCGCGACCCGGAAGTGATTGCCTTCCAAAACAAGGTAAAGGATCTTTGTTACGAATTCAACAATACGGTACCATCATCGCCTCGACGCAAGGAAATCCTGAGCGAACTGGTGGAAGGTTACAATGAATACCTGTTCGTGGAATCGGGTTTCCAGTGTATCATGGGCAAGAACATACACTTCAAGGGGATGGCCTTTGTAAATCTGAACTGCACGTTCCTCGATTCCAACATCATCACCATTGGTCATTGCGCCCTGATAGGTCCGGGGTGCAGCCTGATCTGCACCAATCATTCGATTGACCCTGTTGAAAGGCTGAAGGGCGTCTTCAACGACCGTCCTATCACGATTGGAGAGAATGCCTGGCTGGGCGCCAACGTTACGGTGCTGCCAGGGGTGACTATCGGCGACAGAGCCGTAATAGGCGCAGGGTCTGTCGTCACACACGACATCCCTGCGGACTGCATCGCTGTAGGCAATCCGTGCCGGATTGTCAGGAAGATTGCCGCAGAGCAGTGACGTCTAAATTCCAATTTGTCGGAATCTTTAGACACTTTGGATGTCGTTGAACTCGCCTTCATATTCTGGCATTTATCATAAAGAATAAAGTGTCCAGTTCAGACTTCTTGTACCAGACGTAGTTTCCCTTCGTACGTATCTTTGTAACACCGGCAGCCTTCGTCATTTCGCTGAAGCGTTTTTGACCGATATGGTATTTCTTTAATGCATCTTGGCCTCGGATATAGTCTCTGCGGATCTCTGGAGGGATCTTTGGAGTCTTGTTTTTGAATAGCCGGTCCAGTTCCAATATGCTGAAATAGACATAGTTGCCTTGCCGGATTCCTTGAATGTTACTCTCGTTTACTCCTTCATAAAAGGTGCCTTGTCCAATATGATAACGCTTCTTAGCTTGATCAACTGTCAGGTAGTTCTTTGAGAGGTCGCCCCTGCAGATTCGAGCATTATCCCACTCCTTCCTTGCGATAAGAAGAGTTTTTCCGCTTCTTTGACAGCGCACTTTCTTCAATCTGATGAAACTTGAGATGTACTTTCGAGTTATCCCTTCGCTAGAAATCAGTTCTTCCGCAGTATACCATTCTTCCGGATTGTAGAACAGTTTTGCTGGAAACAATCTGTCCAGATCGTTCTTTGGGAAGAATGCCTCACCATGAATGATTCGTGGGCGGATACCTTCTTTCTTGAGCGTTCTGTAAAGCCATTGAATGGTGATCTCATATCGTGATAATGCCTCATCCCTTGATATGATTGAGGAAAAGTCTCCTTTGGACGGCTGAGGTTTCTGAAGCGTATCGGTTTTCAGTTGCTCGATGGGGATTCGCACAGTGCGGCTGGATACTCGGATAGGGGATAGCTCACCACTCCGAATTCGTAAATAAACAGTCGGGCGGCTTACTCCTAGAAATAGAGCGGCCTCCGAGATGGATAGGTTATGCTTATTCGACAAAACAGCCTGGATTGCATCGACTTCCGATGCTGTGTTCTTCTGGTCCTTCTTTAACCGCTTGTATCGTTTAGTATACCGCTCTCGACAAGTGGCTGAACAATGAACCTGTCTTCCGAATTCAGGTTCAAAAGTACGTCCGCAGCATTTGCAGATTCTAGTTGTTTTGTACATAGTTTTTACAACAATTACGGGACATTACGGTAGAGACCTCCATCACTCCGTAATTCCCCAAAGTGATTGGGGACAGTTTGTAAATCTATGTAAAACTATGTAAAAGTGTAAACTTTGACCGTAATACTCCGAACTTCTTGAACCACGCGTGGTTCAAATGTGGTTCAAAAACGCTTAAAATTAAAAATTTCAAAAATGCAATTAATTGTTATTTAATCAGTTGCATTTTCTCTAATTTACTGCCCTAGAAGTGTAAAAAAAGTGGCTTAATTCATTGAGTATCAATTAGTTAAGTGTAAATTTTCATTTCCCGATGCAAAAGCGGGAGAAGATCTGGGAGAGGACGTCGTCGGTGGTGACGGCGCCGGTGATGGTGCCGAGGTGGTGGAGGGCGCGGCGGAGGTCCTGGGCGACAAGGTCGGTCGGGGTGCCGGAGCGGAGGCCGAAACGGACGTCGCGGAGGGCGTCAGCGGCCTGGCCGAGGGCATCGGCGTGGCGGGCGTCGATGACGAGGGTGCCAGGCTGGGCGGAGAGGCGGGCGGACTGGATTACCTGAAGTAATACTTTAAGTGAGTCCACGCCATCGCCGGTCTTTGCGGAGAGGGGGAGAGACTCTATTTTAAAGCTTTTGTAATCAGGTGATAAAACAAAATTGTTTAGAGCGATAACATTTTTGTTAACACCCTCTTTGTCGCATTTGTTGCCGATCAGGACGAGGCGTTGCTGCGTAAAATCTACCTCACTGACAAGTCTTTTCGCCGCTGCAAGGAAGACCTCCGGAGCGGCGGAAAGATCCAGTACGCCGAGGACGATGTCGGCGGCGTGGAGCTTGTCGAGCGAGCGGCCGATGCCGAGTTTCTCAACCGCATCGTCGCTCTCGCGGATGCCGGCGGTATCGATGAAACGGAAGAGGGTTTCTCCGAGGGTCAGGGTTTCCTCGACCGTGTCGCGGGTCGTGCCGGCGATGTCGGAGACAATGGCGCGGTCTTCGCCGAGGAGGGCGTTGAGGAGTGTGCTCTTGCCGGTGTTGGCGGCGCCGACGATCGCGACAGGGACGCCCTTGCGGATCGCATTACCGAGACGGAAGGAGTCGCGCAGGGCTTCCGCCTTCGCGCAGACGCCGTCGGCAAGCGCCAGCAGTTTGCTGCGGTCCGCGAAGATGACCTCCTCCTCGCTGAAGTCAAGTTCCAGCTCCATCAAAGTCGTGAGCTCCAGCAGCTTGTCGCGCATCTCCTGCAGTTCCGCTGAAAATCTGCCCCGCAGCTGGTTCATCGCAACGCGGTGGGCCGCACGGCTCTCCGAGGCAATCAGGTCCGCAACGGCTTCCGCCTGCGCCAGGTCCATCTTCCCGTTCACGAAGGCGCGGCGCGTAAACTCACCGGCCTCCGCAGGGCGGGCGCCGGCAGCATCGAGCAACGCCATCAGCCGCGATACCACGAAAGGGGAGGCGTGACAGGAGAACTCCACGCTGTCTTCCCCCGTATACGAATGCGGCGCGCGGAAGACCGTCACGACGGCGGCATCCAGTTCCGCCCCGTCCGGCTCGAGGACGCGGCAGAATCGGGCGCTGTACCCGGGCAGGTCGCGCAGCGGCCGGTCCAGGACGGAGGATGCGATGTCAATCGCCTGCGGCCCGCTGAGGCGGACCACGGAAATCGCGCCGGCGCCGACGGAGGTCGCGGGGGCGAAGATGGTGTCGTCTGTCTTCATATTGTTGTGCGAAGTTACGAAAATCCGTTGGTATTTATCTGCAGAATTGTTAATTTCGCAGGATAGAAAACTATTATTCTTACTATAACCATTTCTATGATTTACACGAAAGAAGTGCAGCAGATGTGCTGCGTTGCAAAAGGCGCCAACCACGCCAACGCCCCGATTCCCGAGGAAGGGAAATGGGTGCATGCAAAGGAAATCAAGGACATCTCCGGCCTGACCCACGGTATCGGCTGGTGTGCCCCGCAGCAGGGTTGCTGCAAACTGACCCTCAATGTCAAGGACGGCATCATCGAAGAAGCCCTCGTCGAGACCCTCGGCTGCTCCGGCATGACACACTCCGCCGCCATGGCATCTGAAATCCTCCCGGGCAAAACCCTGCTCGAGGCTCTGAACACCGACCTCGTCTGCGACGCCATCAACACGGCGATGCGCGAGCTCTTCCTCCAGATCGTCTACGGCCGTACCCAGTCTGCCTTCAGCGAAGGCGGCCTCCCGGTCGGCGGTTCCCTCGAAGACCTCGGCAAGAACCTCCGCAGCCAGGTAGGTACGATGTACGGCACCAAGCTCAAGGGTTCCCGCTACCTCGAGATGACGGAAGGCTACTGCACCCGCATGGCCCTCGACGCCGACAACGAAGTGATCGGCTACGAGTTTGTCAACCTCGGCAAGCTGATGGACGCCCTCAAGGCCGGCGCTACCGGTCCCGAGGCCATCGAGAAAGCGAAAGGCACCTATGGCCGCTTCAAGGATGCAGTGAAATATATTGACCCCCGCAAAGAGTAAGAGACTATGGCACTTTTCGAAAGCTATGAGCGTCGCATCGATCAGATCAATGCAGCTCTCAACAAATACGGCATCAAGGACATCGACGAGGCCAAGGCCATCTGCGATGCGAAGGGAATCGACCCGTACAAGATGTGCGAGGACACCCAGAAAATCTGCTTCGAGAATGCGAAGTGGGCCTACGTCGTAGGCGCCGCAATCGCCTTCAAGAAGGGTGTGAAGAATGCCGCTGAGGCCGCCGAGGCCATCGGTGAGGGCCTCCAGGCCTTCTGCATCCCCGGTTCCGTCGCTGACGACCGCAAGGTCGGCCTCGGCCACGGCAACCTCGCCGCCCGCCTCCTCTCCGAGGAGACCGAGTGCTTCGCCTTCCTCGCCGGCCACGAATCCTACGCCGCCGCCGAAGGCGCCATCAAGATTGCCGAAATGGCGAACAAGGTGCGCCAGAAGCCCCTCCGCGTGATCCTGAACGGCCTCGGCAAGGACGCCGCGAAGATCATCTCCCGCATCAACGGCTTCACCTATGTCCAGACCCAGTTCGACTATGCCACCGGCAAGCTCGCCATCGTCAGTGAGAAGAAATACTCCGACGGTGTCCGCGGCGGCGTGCGCTGCTACGGCGCCGACGACGTCCGCGAAGGCGTCGCCATCCTCTGGCACGAGAACGTCGACATCTCCATTACCGGCAACTCGACCAACCCGACCCGCTTCCAGCACCCCGTCGCAGGTACCTACAAGAAGGAGCGCATCCTCGCCGGCAAGAAGTACTTCTCCGTCGCTTCCGGCGGCGGTACCGGCCGTACCCTCCACCCGGACAACATGGCCGCCGGCCCCGCCTCCTACGGCATGACCGACACCCTCGGCCGCATGCACTCCGACGCGCAGTTCGCCGGTTCCTCCTCCGTGCCCGCGCACGTCGAGATGATGGGCTTCCTCGGTATGGGCAACAACCCGATGGTCGGCGCTACCGTCGCCGTCGCCGTTGCGGTCGCCCAGGCGAAGTAAGAGAGCCGATCCGATCGACCAGAACAATAGAAAAAAGAAGCAGCCTCAGCGGGCTGCTTCTTTCATTTTCTCCGCGACGATCGTCGCGGCGTTCCGGATGATCTCGGGACAGGGGCGTTTCCGGTAGAACTCCGGCGTGCGCTCGGAGGGGGCGGGGGATTCCGGCCGGCGGTCGCGCAGGCCGAGCAGGTCGGCGCAGACGATGCTGCCGCCGTTGCGTGCGCGGAAATCAGCCGCCATCTCCTGCACGAGGGCATAGTTGGCCTTGCGCTCTTCCATCCCGGGCGTCGTCGCCGGGCGGATGAAGCCCGCCATCATCGTGCAGGCGCTGAAACTGCCGCAGACCTCGCGCAGGCGCGCGAAACCCCCGCCGAAGCCGGAGCCGGCCGTCTTCAGCAGGGTTTCGTCCGCGAGGCCGTTTGCCTCCAGGACGTCGGCGAATGCCAACAGGACGGCCTGGCAGCAGTTGAAGCCTTCCAGAAAGAAGTTCCTGGCGCGCTCGCCGCGCTCCGCGGGGTCGAAGGAATCCGGAAGCGACATGCTAATAGGTATCGTAATACTTCGCCTCGCGCGGGGAAACCTTGTTCATGTTGTCGAGCAGGTCCTCGTTGGTCTTGTACTCGTCCATCAGCTGGAGCATGAAGTTCATCGCCTCGGTCGGGTTCATCTCGGCGAGGAGCTTGCGGAGGATCCAGATGCGGGAGCTCTGGTCTTTCGGGTAAAGCAGGTCGTCGCGGCGGGTGCCGGAGAGGACGACGTTGACGGCCGGGAAGATGCGGCGGTTCGAGAGGGTGCGGTCGAGCTGGAGCTCCATGTTGCCGGTACCCTTGAATTCCTCGAAGATCACGTCGTCCATCTTGGAGCCGGTCTCCGTCAGGGCGGTCGCGATAATGGTCAGGGAGCCGCCGCCTTCGATGTTGCGGGCCGCGCCGAAGAAGCGCTTCGGCTTCTGGAGGGCGTTGGCGTCCACGCCGCCGGACAGGACCTTGCCGGAGGCCGGCTGGACCGTATTGTAGGCGCGGGCGAGGCGGGTGATGGAGTCGAGGAGGATCACGACGTCGTGGCCGCATTCGACCAGCCTGCGGGCTTTCTCGATCACCATGTTGGCGACCTTGACGTGGCGCTCGGCCGGCTCGTCGAAGGTCGAGGCGACGACCTCGGCCTGGACGCTGCGGGCCATGTCGGTCACTTCCTCCGGACGCTCGTCAATCAGCAGGACGATCTCATAGACTTCGGGATGGTTCTCGGCGATGGCGTTGGCGATGGACTTGAGGAGCATCGTCTTGCCGGTCTTCGGCTGGGCCACGATCAGGCCGCGCTGGCCTTTGCCGATCGGGGCGAACATATCGACGATGCGGCAGGAGATGTCCTTGCCGGAACGGCCGCCGGTCAGGTTGAACTTCTCGTCCGGGAAGAGGGGCGTCAGGAAGTCGAACGGGACGCGGTCACGGATGAATTCCGGGGAGCGGCCGTTGACGTACTTGATCCGGACGAGCGGGAAATACTTGTCGCCTTCCTTCGGGGGGCGGATTTCGCCGGTCACGGTATCGCCGGATTTCAGGGCGTTGGTCTTGATCTGCTGCTGGGAGACATAAATATCGTCGGGGGAGTTCAGGTAGTTGTAGTCCGAGGAGCGCAGGAAACCGTAGCCGTCCGGCATGATCTCCAGCACGCCGGTCGCCTCGACGGTTCCTTCGAAGCGCGGCGGCTCCGGCTTCGGAGCCGGTTGCGGCTTGGGCTGCTGCGGCGCATTCTCGGGGCGCTGCTGGTTCTGCTGCGGGGCAGGACTCTTGCCCTGCTGGGGAGCCGCCTGGGGCTGCTGCTGGGCGCCTTCCTGCTGCGGGTGGCGCTGGCGCGTCTTCTTCTGCTGCTGCGGCTGCTGGTTCTGGGCCTGCGGCGGGTTCTGAGGCGCTTTCTCCTTTTCCGGAGCGGGCGTTTCGGGCTTCGGATCCGCAGCCGGCTCAGCCGGTTTCTTCGGCTTGCGGCCCGGCTTCTTGCGCTCTGCCTGCGGGGCCGCGGCTTCCGCCGCCGGGGCGGCCGGTTTCACTTCCGGCGCAGCCGGCTTCGGCTCCGCCTTGCTTTCGGCCTTTTCGGGCTTTTCCGCGGGCTTGGCGGTCTCCTTGCGGGGACGGCCGCGCTTGGCCTTCGGTTTCTCTGCTACGGGGTTTTTCGCGGCTTCGCTGGCCTCCGCATCGAGGATCGCATAGGCCAGGTTCTCGTTGTCGAGTTTCTTGAGGTTCTTGATCTTGTACGGGGCGGCAATTGCTTCCAACTGCTCCCTTGTCATTCCATTCAGGTCAAAAAGACTGTGCATTGCGTATGTTGTTGAATAATTAATCGGTTATTGGTTGTCCCAGTAGGAGGTGCTCTTCTTGAAGCGGAGGAGGTCCGCCAGGGCGGAGGCGTTCGCGGCGATGCGGAATGAGTAGGACTGCCACTGTCCCGTCGGCACCCACTGGACGGCGATGTTGAAACAGTGGAGGTCGTAGGTCGCGCTGACCTGGGTCGTCGTCATCTGCATCGCGACGAAGTCGAAGCCGGAGCTGAAGTTGATGGCCATCTTCGGGGTCAGCTTGATGTTGCCGTTGACGCCGAGGGTCTGGGTATAGTTGTGTTTGGTCGTCAGGACGTTGTTGGCGTAGACATAGTTGCGGCCGTAGCTGAACGAGTAGTTGAAGTTCAGGGTCCAGGGCGCGTTCGTATTGGTGTAATAGAGCCAGCCGCCGGGGATGTACTCGCCCGTGACGGGATGGTAGTAGATGCGGTGGTAGCCGCCGGAACTGCCGCCGTCGCCGGCGCCTTCGTTGCCCTGCGTCGTCCCCTGGCCGGAGAGGTTGTAGGAGAGGGAGACGCTGGCGTTCGTCAACCGGACCGGGTGGGCGAGGCCGCGGCGGACGATGTTGAAGGTGCCGATGCGCTGGCCGCGCTCATTGATCGCATAGGGGTCCAAGCTGGCGTTCGCGCTGACGTTGACCTTCTCGAAGAGGGTCGTCGACATCGTGAGGCCGATGTTGTTCAGGTTCAGGGAGTCCGCGAGGAAGTTGTAGCCGGTGTTGAGGTTCAGCTGGTCGATGAGCTTGATTTTCTTCGTCGCGACGCCGGTCGTGTCGGAGCGGTCGCGGACCTTGGCTTCGAAGTTGTTGCCGATCGAGAGGCTGGCGGTCGCGCTGCGGCCCTTGCCCGGGGGCGAGTTCAGCTGGCCGGCGAAGCGGTTGTAGGAGTACTCCTGCTCCTCGCCGTTCTTGTCGGTGTAGACCAGCGTGCGCCAGCCGTTGGCCGCCGTGCCGAGCTCCGGGCTGATGCTCACGCTCAGGGAGGGGGAGATGACGTGGCGGAGGGCCTGGAGGTGGCTGCCTTTGCCGAAATTGAGCATACCGTAGATGCGGGTACTCATCGAGACGCTTCCCGAGTAGGTCTGGGTCACGCCGAAGGTGCTGAAGGCCTTGCCCTTCTCCGGGACCAGCCGGCCGGCCTCCTCGTCGTAGCGGTACTCCGTATCCCGGAAGAACCAGTTCATGCCGTAGTTGACGCCCGGGTTGATGTTGAAGTACTTGAAGATCGTAAAGTTCGGAAGGCCGATCGAGAAACTGTGGGTCATGCCGTTCTGGAACTTGTCGTAGAAGCCCGGCTGGTTGAACTCGGAGGCCTTGAAGTTGATCTTGTTCTGGAGGGAGGTATTGTAGCCGAAGGATATCTTCTCGTAAATCTTCTCGGAGCCGACGCGGTTCTTCTGCTTGAAGGGATAGAAGGTGCTGACCGACAGGGTCACGTTCGGGAGCGTGAAGGTATAGGAACTGTCGCGGGAATTCTGGCTGTGGAGGCCGCTGACCGAGAGGTTGACCTTGCCGTTCCAGTTGTGGGAATAGGAGACCGACGAAGAGACCTGGTTCTGGAGGGCTTCATTGACGGAGCGGGAGTTATAGCGGCTGTTCGAGGGGCTGGAGAAGTTGACGGACGCGCTGAAGGTCGTTCCGGGGCGGGCCTTCGAATCCTGCATGTGGGACCAGCGGACGCCGAAGTTGCGGGACTGGTTGAAGTCCGGGGTCCCTTTTTCGCCGGTCTGGTCGTTCGAGTAGGTCAGCGAGAAATTGCCGTTGAACTTGTAGTTGACGCGGTACCGGGAATTGACGTCCACGGCCCAGGAGCCCAGGGAATAGACGTCGCCCGTGACGGACAGGTCGAGGTAGTCGCCGAAGACGAAGTACATGCCCGCGTCGCGCATATAGAAACCGCGGGCGTTCTCCTCGCCGAACGACGGCATCAGCATGCCCGTCGCGCGTTCCGGCTTCTCGGGGATGAAACCGAAGGGGAGTCCGATCGGCAGCACGACGTCCTCGAGGACCAGGAACGAAGGTCCGAAGACGGTCTTCTGGGTCGGTTTGGTGATTACGGCGGCGTTGGTCATCCGGAGGTAATAGTGGGGGTGGTCGTCGTCGCAGACCGTGTAGCGGCCTTGGGTAATGTTGATCGAGCGGTCCGGGAACATCTTGAGGTTCTGGCCGTGGAGGATGCCCTGGTCGTCGGTCGTGGACATGTTCGTGATGCGGGCCTTGCGCGTGTTGAAGTTGTAGCGCAGCTCTTCCATCTCATACTTGTCCTTGCCCTGTTCCATCACCGGCCGGCCTTTCCATTCGCCGGCGAGGGTGTCGTACGTGCCGCGCGCGAAGACGATGCCGGTATTCATGTCGTACTCCATGTAGTCCGCCGTCAGCTTCATGCCCTGGTGCTCGACGGTCACGCCGCCGTAATAGTAGATCAGGCGCTGGCCGTCCTTGAACTTCTCCACGATCGAGTCGCCGGCGCTCGAGAAGGCGGGCGCCGAGAGCGAACTCTTTCCAAGCAGGGCGAGGGAGTCGGCGCGGTGCAGCGAATCGGCCCGGGCGACGGAATCGCGCCGGTGGAGCATCAGGGAGTCAATCTGCAGGTCGCGGGCGCTGATCTCCGTGTTCTCACCACGGGCGCGCTGCCTGCGGGAGCGGCGGTCATTTTGGGAGAGAGCATGGGGACTTGCCAGGACAAGGAGAAGAATTGCGGCAAGGAAGTATTTGAGATTCTTCGAATGCAATTTTATTTTGCTAAATTTGCAACAGACAAAGATAGCCAATATTTCGTTGTTTACAAATACCGTGCTATGAAAAAGCGGTCCTGTGCCTGGTTTTTCAGCGTATTGATGCTGCTGCTTGCGGTCCTTCCGGCGGGGGCGCAAAACTCCGTCCCCGAGCTCAGCCTCGACTGCGTCGTCATCGATCCCGGCCACGGCGGCAAGGACCCCGGCACCGTCAGCGCCGACCGCAAGACCTATGAGAAAACGCTGACCCTCGCCATCTCCAAAAAACTCGCCGACCGCATCCGCAAGGCCTACCCCGAAGTCAAGGTCTACCTGACCCGCGAGGACGACCGTTTCGTCGAACTCAGCGAGCGCGCCAAATTCGCCAGCGCCCGCGACGCCAAGCTCTTCATCTCCGTCCATATCAACGCGACCCGCTCCCGGACCTCGAACGGCTTCTCCGTCTGGCTCCTGGGCCAGTCTTCGGACAAGAACAAAGACACCTACGCCTTCAACATGGAGGTTCTCAAGCGCGAGAACTCCGTAATATATATGGAGAACGACACGACCAAGTACCAGACCTTCGATTCCAGCCCCGAATCCCAGATCCTGATGCAGTTGATGAGCAACGCCTACCGGGAGCAGAGCCTGCTCCTGGCGCAGCTGATGAACGACGGGATGAAAGGGCCTTTCCGGCGGAACATCGGCGTCTATCAGGGCAACTTCGCCGTGCTGCGGCTCGCCTCGATGCCCGCCGTCCTGGTGGAAGCGGGCTTCCTCTCCAACCCGGAGGACCTCGCGGTCCTGCGTTCCGAGAAATCCCTCGAGAAGATTGCGGACAACCTCTTCGACGCCTTCAAGGAATACAAGACAAGGTATGACGCCAGCGTGAGCATCGGCGGCGAACTGCCGCCGGCGCCAGCGACAGAGCAGCTGCCGGCCGAAGAGACGGCTCCGCCCGCGGCGGAGTCCGCTCCTCCCGTGCGCACGGAAACCGCCCCCGAAACGGTGCCGCAGCCGCCCGCAGCGGCCCCTGCCGTCCGCTATGGCACGCAGGTGCTCGCGTCTTCGCGCCAGATGAAGGAGTCAGATCCGTACTTCGCGGGATACCGCGTGACGGCGGTCCGGGCGGGCAGCCTCTACAAGTACATCCTCGAAGTTTCGGACGACCTCGAAACCGCCCGGAAAGCCCTGCCGGAGATCCGGGAAAAATTCAAGGATGCTTTCCTGGTGGAAATCCGAAACGAGTCCGTCACCCGCTACAAATAATCCGTAAGTTCAAACCGGTTTTTTCCTCGTTTGCAGGGCGCTGCAAGCGGGACTAAACGCGTTTCTATCAGTTTAGAATTATTCTAAACAAATAGGTTTCCAATATCAGCGAATTACACGCATCGTTAATAATAAAATACTGAAAATTAAGCGCTTGGAAAATCATAAAAAACGCGTTACGCTTTCTTTTATTTAGCTATAAAAATCATTTTTAACAATAGAAAAAAACATTTTTTTTAACTTTTTTTTCCTCCATTTTTGTACCTGCAACCGTGGAACAGCGAATGAACGAACAGGGCAGACATATCGATACCTGGAACAACTGTCTGAGGATCATTGAGCAGATCATTGATCCCCAGAAGTTCGATACCTGGTTCCGGCCGATCAAGCCGGTCTCCCTGGTCGACGACGTGCTGACGATCGAGGTCCCCTCGGACTTTTTCCGCGAGTACCTGGAAGGCGCCTTCCTCGACATCATCAAGAAGACGCTCCAGCGCGTCATCGGCAGCGGCGCGAAGCTCGTCTATACCTTCCGCCCCGTCCGGCGCGAGGAAGCGATGCGCCTGCCCGCTTCGCAGGGCGTCCCGCCCACGAACCGGACCGTCGCCATCACCAGCTACCACCCCTCCGAAAACCCGAGCCCCTTCGTCTTCCCGGGGATCCAGAAGGTCCAGATCAACCCGCGCCTGAACCCGGTCTACTGCTTCGAGAACCTTGTGGAAGGGGAGTGCAACAAAATGGGAGTCACGGCCGGCGAAAGCATCTCCCTGTCGCCCGGCAAGACCCCCTTCAACCCGCTCTTCCTCTTCGGCGGCTCCGGTCTCGGCAAGACCCATATCGCCCAGGCGATCGGCCTCGCCATCAAGGAGAAATACCCGGATCTCGTCGTCCTGTACGTGACCGGCAACGAATTCAAGACCCAGTATATGGACGCGGTGACCGTCCGCAACAAGCTGACGGACTTCCTCGCCTACTATATGAAGATCGACGTGCTGATCGTGGACGATATCCAGGACCTCGTCGGCCAGGGTACCCATACCGCCTTCTTCAACATCTTCAACCACCTCCACCAGAACGGCAAGCAGCTGATCCTGACCTCCGACCGCGCGCCGGTGGACCTCCAGAACTTCGAAGACAGACTCCTTTCCCGCTTCAAGTGGGGCCTCTCCGTCGAGCTCCGGCGCCCGGACTACCAGACCCGCCTCGCGATGCTGAAGGCCCGCTGTTTCCGCGAAGGCGTTCCCGTCAGCGACAAGGTCCTCGAATTCCTCGCCACCCGGATCAAGTCCAACTTCCGTGAGCTGGAAGGCGCCCTGATCTCCCTGATCGCCCACGCCACCCTGACCCACCAGGAGGACTCGATCGAGCTCGCCGAGCGCATTACCGGCCACATCATCGAGGACGAGCAGAACGACCTCAGCATCGACCGGATCCAGTCCGCTGTCTGCGACTACTTCAACCTGACCCGCGAGACCCTCGTTTCGCCGTCCCGCAAGCGCCAGATCGTCCAGGCCCGCCAGATTGCGATGTACCTCTGCCGCAACCTGATCAGCAACTGTTCCCTCTCGGCCATCGGCGCCGAGATCGGCGGCAAGGACCACGCGACCGTCCTCCACGCCTGCACGACCGTCTCCGACCTGATGTCGACCGACCGTGTCTTCAAGCAGTACGTCTGCGACATCGAACGTATGCTCGTCCCTGCTGACCGATAGTGCCATGCTGATTTCACCCTCCATCCTCTCGGCGGATTTCCTGAACCTCGGAAGCCAGGTCCGGATGCTCAACCGCGCTGCGGACATGATCCATCTCGATGTAATGGACGGCACCTTCGTGCCCAACATCTCCTTCGGTTTCGGCCTCATCTCCTCCGTTGCCCGCGAGAGCACGATCCCCCTCGACGCCCACCTGATGATCGTGAATCCAGACAAGTATTTCGAGCGTTTCGCGAAGGCCGGCGTCCGGATGCTCAGCTTCCACCTTGAAGCCGCCCTCGACGCAGGCCGCGACCCGGCGGAGCTGCTGCGGGCGGTCCGCGCCCTCGGGATGAAGCCCGGCCTCGCCTTCGATCCGGACGTACCGGTGGAAGACTGCTTCCCGTACCTGGATGAGACGGATTATATCGTCGTGATGTCCGTATTCGCCGGCTTCGGCGGCCAGAAGTTCATTCCCGCGTCCCTCGACCGTGTCCGCACACTGAAGGCGGAAATCGCGCGCCGCGGACTGCCGTGCCTCGTCGAGATCGACGGCGGAGTGACCGCGGAAAACGCCGCCGGGATCGCCGCTGCCGGCGCCGACATCCTCGTCGCAGGCAACGCCGTCTTCGGCGCCGCCGATCCCGAAGCGGCCATCGCCCGGATTAAGGGCAACTAAACCTTGTAAAAGAGATATTTTTCGAATTCTTCCCGCAGGACCGCCCGTCCTTCGGGCGTACAGCTCTGTTCGAACGCCTCCCGCAGATACGGAAGGAAGTCCTCGAGCGTCTTCTCCACGTCATACCGCTGTCCGGTCTGGAGCGCGAGTGAGGTCGGATTCGGCAGGTCCGCGGGGAATTCCGTCTGGTTGACGTTCAGCCCGATGCCGACGATGCTGCGGGTAATCATCGACCCGTCCAGTTTGTTTTCGATCAACATCCCGGCAATCTTCCGGTCTCCGACGTAGATGTCGTTGTGCCACTTGATCCGGGCGGGAATGTCCCGGTCGGCAAGGAAACGGCGCAGGGCGAGGGAGGCCGTGTGGGTGATGACAAGGGCGTCCGCAGCCGCCAGGGGCGCCGTCCGGGGACCGTAGCAGAGCAGGGCGGAGAAAGTCAGGTTCTCACCGGCCCGGCTGTGCCAGCGGTGGTCGCCCTGGCCGCGGCCTGCCGTCTGGAACCTGGCAGCGATGACTGACAGATTGTCAAGGCTGAAAACCTGCGCTGCAAGCGCGCTGTTCGTGGATTCGACGGTATCGAGCCAAAGGATGCGGGAAGTTGTGCCCATTGGTTTAAAAATTGCTATCTTTGTTCCTGCAAAAATAGTAAAATCTCTAAAACCGCTTTTATGATTACCCACGATCTGCGCGTCATCGCGGATGCCATCTATGATAAAAAAGGGCAGAATGTCGTCTCCCTTGACCTCCGTCCGGTCGGCTCGGCCATTTCCGACTTCTTCGTCGTCTGCAACGGCGATTCGACGACCAACGTCGCCGCCATCGCGGACAACATCCTGAAGAAGGTCCGGGAAGAACTCGGCCTCAAGCCGCTGCGGACCCAGGGCCTTGAAAACAACTTCTGGATCATCCTGGACTACGGCCACATCGTCGTCCACGTCTTCCAGACCCAGTACCGGGAGTTTTACCGGCTGGAGGACCTCTGGGCCGACGCCCCGCGGAAGGAATACAAGTTCCGCAAGCCTGCGAAAAAGAAAACGGAAGAAGAGGAAGCATAGGCCATGGCGACAAACAACGGCAAGAAAAAGAACGGCGGCGGAAAAAAGGGGACCGGCAAGGTCGTCCGCGTACGCATCAACCTTTCCTGGCTCTACCTGCTCCTGCTGGTCGGCATCGGCTGGATGATGTTCAGTTCCCGCAGCGCCGGCCCGGCGAAGATCGAATGGGCCCAGGTCCAGGAAATGTTCGCCCGCGGCGACATCAAGGAAATCCATTTCCTCCGCGACGACTTCAAAGGCAACATCACCGTCAAGCCGGAGCGCCTCGGTGACTACGCAGACGCCTTCCCGGGCGGCATCGTCCCGACGAAGTCTCCCCATTTCAACTTCCTGGTTTCCAGTAAGTTCGACGCAGAGAAAGAATTCGCGCAACTGAACGAAGCCCTGCCCGAGGACGACCAGGTCAAGATCGTGATGGAGAACGGCGGCCGGTCCTGGACGCAGATCATCGACTGGATTATCTTCCCGATCCTGCTGCTCGTCTTCTATATCTGGATGCTGCGCGGGATGACCCGCAACATGGGCGGCGGCGTCGGCCCCGGCGGCGGGGGAATGAACCCGTTCAACGTCGGGAAATCGACCGGCAAGATTGCGGACAAGAACCAGGTCAACGTCAGTTTCAAGGACGTCGCCGGCATGTACGGCGCAAAGGAGGAAGTGATGGAGATCGTGGACTTCCTCAAGAATCCGAAGAAGTATACCGTGCTCGGCGGCAAGATTCCGAAGGGCGCCCTGCTCGTCGGCCCTCCGGGCACCGGCAAGACCCTGCTCGCCAAGGCCGTCGCAGGGGAGGCGAACGTCCCGTTCTTCTCCATCTCCGGCTCCGATTTCGTCGAGATGTTCGTCGGCGTCGGCGCCTCGCGCGTGCGCGACCTCTTCAAGCAGGCCAAGGAGAAAGCCCCCTGCATCGTCTTCATCGACGAGATCGACGCCGTCGGCCGCGCCCGCGGCAAGAACGTCGGCTTCTCCTCGAACGACGAGCGGGAGAATACCCTGAACCAGCTGCTGACCGAAATGGACGGCTTCGGCACGAACAGCGGCGTGATCGTCCTCGCCGCGACGAACCGCGCCGACATCCTCGACAAGGCCCTGATGCGCGCCGGACGTTTCGACCGCCAGATCCACGTCGAGCTTCCAGAACTCAAGGAGCGCGTGGAGATCTTCCAGGTCCACATGAAGGGCCTCAAGATCGCCGAAGACTTCGACCTCGACTTCATGGCGAAGCATACGCCGGGCTTCTCCGGCGCGGACATCGCCAACGTCTGCAACGAAGCGGCCCTGACCGCCGCACGCAAGGACAAGAAGGCCATCGACCGCCAGGACTTCCTCGACGCGGTCGACCGCGTGGTCGGCGGCCTGGAGCGCAAGGGGACGATCATGACCCCTGCGGAGCGCAGGTCCATCGCCCACCACGAAGCCGGCCACGCCGTGACCAGCTGGCTGCTCCCGTACGCCCATCCGCTCTTCAAAGTGACCCTCATCCCGCGCGGACAGGCCCTCGGCGCCGCCTGGTACCTCCCCGAGGAGCGCAAGCTCTGGAAGAAGAGCCAGCTGATGGACGAGATGTGCTCGCTGATCGGCGGGCGCGTCGCTGAGGAAATCGTGGACGGCGAGCCTTCGACCGGCGCCCAGAACGACCTCGAACGCCTGACCCAGATGGCCTACAACATGGTCCAGAACTTCGGCATGAGCGACAAGGTCGGCTATCTGTCCTTCTATGACTCGACCGGTGCGCGCGGTTACGACCTGACGAAACCCTACAGCGAGAAGACCGCCGAACTGATGGACGAGGAAGTCAAGAAACTCGTCCGCGACATCCACGACCGTACCCTGAAGATCCTCACGGACCACAAGGAAGGATTCCTGCAGGTCGCAGCCCTGCTGCTCGAGAAGGAGGTCATCTTCGCCGACGACGTGGAAGCGATCCTCGGTCCGAAGGTGACCCCGCCGGCAGAAGAGAAGAAGGAGGAAGCATGAACGGCACGGTAGTCAGGACCCTCTCCGGCATCGGATTCGTCGCAGTCACGCTCGCGTGCCTGCTCCTGAACCAATACCTCTATGCCGCCTACGTCATCGCAATCATGATCGCGATGATGGCGGAATTCTACCGGATGCCTTTCGGCCGGGAGAAATACCGCTTCATCCGCACGCTGGCGATCCTCTCCGGCGTCGTGCTGTTCTGCCTGATCTTCGCCCGGCCCGCCTTCGGGATGCCGGCCCGCTACACGGCCCTTGCAATCATCCCCGCGATGGTCGTGATGGTCAGTTCGATCTTCGTCCGGGACAAATCGGAGTTCGACAAGCTCTCGATTATCTATACGGGCATATTCTATATCGCAGTCCCGCTCTCGCTGTCGAACCTGCTTGTCTTCCGCGGCGGATCGTTCAGCGGCCTGCTGATCCTCTGTTTCTTCCTCATCATCTGGGCTTCGGACGTCGGCGCCTACATCTTCGGCATGGCCTTCGGCCAGCGGCCGGGAAGCCGGAAGCTCTGCCCGGAAATCTCGCCGAAAAAGTCCTGGATCGGTCTTTGGGGCGGAATGCTCTTCGCCGTACTCACCGCCCTGATCCTCCGCTGGACGGGACTCCTGGAAGCCGGCATCCTCCACTGCATCGTCCTCGCCGTCCTGATGGACCTCGCGGGTGTCGCCGGCGATCTCTTCGAGTCGCTCTGGAAGCGCCATTACGGCGTCAAGGATTCCGGCAACATCATCCCCGGCCACGGCGGCGCCCTCGACCGCTTCGACAGCACCCTCTTCGCCATCCCCTTCGGCGCCCTGTACCTGGCGCTGTTCAACCTGATATAAAACGAGCCTATGAAGATTGACAAGAATTCCCACGGGACCCTGGCGGTCGTCTACGCCGTCATCCTCGCCGTCATCCTTGCCGGTATGATCCTGAAAGCCCCGACGTGGCTCTGGATAATCATTTACGTTTTTTCGCTCGTCTTCGGCGTCTGGCAGACGCTGTTCTTCCGCGTCCCGGACCGGAAGAAACACGGTGACAGCCGGAGAGTCAGTTCCGTCGCGGACGGAAAAGTCGTCATTATCGACCGGATCTTCGAGAAAGAGTTCCTGAAGCGGGACTGCATCATGGTTTCGGTCTATATGAATTTCTTCGACGTCCACGCCAACTTCTGGCCGGTCAGCGGAGAAATCACCTATTCCTGCTACCATCCCGGCAAGCATTTCCTCGCCTTCAAGCCCAAGGCCTCCGACGAGAACGAGCACCACTGCGTCGGCATCCGCACCCCCGAAGGGAAGGAAATCTTCTTCAAGCAGCTCGCCGGGACCTTCGCCCGCCGCATCGTGAATTACGCCCGCGTCGGGGACATCGTCACGGCAGGGGAGCAGTGCGGCATCATCAAGTTCGGCTCGCGCATCGACCTCTACCTCCCGCTCGACGCCGATATCCGGGTCCGCCTCGGAGAACTGACCCGCGCCTGCGAAACCATCCTCGCAGAACTCTAGTTTCCGGGATTTTCCCCCTCGATCAGTTCGACCAGCCGGTCGACCGCCTCGGTATCGGGCACGTGCCGCAGCACGGGTTCGCTGCGCCGGTAGATGGAGACCTTGTGGTCTCCTTCACCGACATAGCCCCAGTCGGCGTCGGCCATTTCGCCCGGGCCGTTGACGATACAGCCCATCACGGCGATAACCGTCCCCTTCAGGTGGGACGTGCGTGCCTTGACCTGCTCGAAGGCCGCCTCGAGGTCGTACATCGTCCGGCCGCAGCCCGGGCAGGCGATATACTCCGGCTTGTAGAACACGCGCCGGGTCGCCTGCATCAGTTCGTCGGTCAGGTACCGGTCATAGTCCGCGCCGAAACCGGAGTCCAGGACGACCTCGTCCAGTTCGCGGTCGAGCAGGCGGGCGCCGAAATCACAGGCGAAATCGAGCAGGACGCGTTCCCGGGAAGGGGCCTCGTAGCGGGCGACGGCCCGGCGGCCCTCCAGCGAAAGCGTCTTCAGCGTCGAGACCGTCTTCCGGCCATAGCGGTCCGCCAGGTACCGCCCGACCGGAATCTCGTTCGCCGGATCCTCCGTCAGGGAAACGCGGAGCGTATCGCCGATGCCGCGCGAAAGGAGGGCGGAGATGCCGACGCAGGACTTGATACGGCCCGAATCGCCGTTGCCCGCTTCCGTCACGCCGACATGGAGCGGGAACACGACGCCGCGCTTCTCCATCGCCTCCGCCAGCAGCCGGTAGGCATCGACCATCACCCGCGTGTTGCTGGCCTTCAGCGACACGACGACCTGGTAGAATTCCGCCGCGATGCACATCTCGATCCATTCCATCGCCGCCGCGCACATCCCCTCCGGGGTATTGCCGTAGCGCTCCGTGATGCGTGCACCCAGCGAGCCGTGGTTCAGGCCGATGCGGATTGCCGTGCCGTGGGTCCGGCAGACCTCCAGCAGCTCGGCGAAACGGGCGCAGGCGACCGCGTGGTCCGGGTGGAAATTGCCGGGATTGATGCGGACCTTCTCGACGAAGGGGGCGACGTCGAGCGCCGTCCGCGCGGAGAAATGGATGTCGGCGACCAGCGGGACGCCGATGCCTTCCGCCCGCAGGCGGGAGCGGATTTCACGGACCGCCCCGACCTCCTTCGGGCCGGGAACGGTCAGGCGGATGATGTCAGCGCCGGCCGCGGCGAGGCGGCGGCACTGGTCCAGCGTGGCTTCCACGTCGGCCGTATGGGTGTTGCACATCGTCTGGACGGCGACGGGGCTGCCGCCGCCGACCGTAACGTTACCGATTTGAACTTTGCGGGTAAACAAGGTCGTGGGCTTCTTTGCGTAATACTTTGTTGGTCTTGCCGGTCCGCTTTCCGAGCTGGAAGCAGACGCCGGCGGAGAACATGACGTCGAAGGGATAGGCGAAACGGTAATAGTACGGGCTGTAGTAATCCGGATCGTAGATGGTCGCCCAGGAGTAGCGAAGGGCCGCGTTGAAGTGGATTTCCAGGGGGCTGAAGACGAGCGCGAAGCCGGCGCCGCCCTGCAGGCCGTAATCCAGCCGGCGGTCCGTCTCCAGGAAAGATTCGGCGATCTCCCCGGGCACCCGCGCGCCGAAGCGGTGGATGCGAAGCCGGTAGCCGCCGTACAGGCCGACGTTCGCCATCAGCTTGAAATGGACGAAGTCGTAGTGCATATGGGTCAGGAAGGGCATCTCGACGACGTCATAAACGACCTTCGTCGCGCCGTTGATGGTCGAAACCGTGTGGGTTTCCTTGTCTTCCTTGAACATATACCCTTCGTGGCCGTAATAGAGGCCGACCTTATAGCCGAAGTAGGGCATATAGCCGAACATCTTGCCGTAGCGCATGAAGCTGACGCCGAAATACTCCGGGACGAAGAAGGACTGCTGCTTGTAGGCCAGCGAGAAGTTCATCCGGTTCAGGCTGCCGCCGTACTCGAAGGCAATCATCGGGTAATCGTTCAGCACGAAAGTCCTGTCGATCCGGACCGTGTCCAGGTAGGTGTCGGAATAGCGGAGGCTGTCCGGCTGCGCGCGCAGCGCAGCGGAAAAGCCGGGCGCGGAGAGCGCGAGGCTCAGGAGCAGGGCGAGGAGCGTCTTTTTCATTCCGAGAACAGGGTTTGCAGGTTGACGGTCTGGTCCAGTTCAGCCCCTTCCGGGATGTTGATCAGGTACCCGTCGTTGACCTTGTAGAACTTCACTTTCTCCGGCGGACGGTGCTCCAGGAGCGATCCGGAGTCGACGATGGAGTTACGGTTGATGTCCTCTGTGATGCGGATGGAGTACTTGCCGGCCTTCAGGTAGGGGAAGGCGAGCGTGCAGGGCTCGGAGATTACGTAGGTCCGGAGCACACCGCTGCGTTTCTCGTCCAGCAGGTCGACGATGTACTTGTTCCCGACCCCGGAGACATGCAGGTTCAGGGCACTGAGCTTCTCGTCGGAAGGCAGGGTCACGGAGACCTGGGTGCTGTCGTTGTAGAAGCCGTTGATGTCGCGGAAACCCCGGTGGGGGAGTTTCATGAAATATTCGAAACCGGGCCGGAGGGCCTCCTTCGGACGGAGCGTATAGCGGCGCAGGTTGGTCGTGTCAGGCTCGACCGTGAAGGAGCCTTCCGCCTGCTGCTGACGCGGATTGACCGACCAGAAGCGAATGGAATCGAAGGATTCGTAGATGATCGGATAGTCGAACTCGAGGGAGAAGCCGACCTGCTCGACCGTCTCCGGCGCGACCGTGAGCTTGACCTTGCAGACGGTATCCGGGACTTCGGAGCGGCCCGCGGCGGCCCGCGGCGCTATCCCGCCTCCCGTCTTGTTCTCTTCGGGCTTTTCCTTCGCCAGCCGTACATGCTCGGTAAACGGCTGCAGGACGCCGAGCGTGTCGGTCTTCCGGTACTGGACATAGAGGTGGAGCGTGTCGGGCAGCCGGCGGCGGTCGTTGACCCAGATCTCGAGGCTGTCGCGCTGGATGTTGAACTGGGTGATGAGGCGATTGGAGGGGATGCCGGCCATCCAGAGGGTGTCGATATGGGCCTTCGGGGCCATGAAGGTGATGTAACCGGAGCGGTCGGAAAGGCGCACCTTGTTCATGATCAGCTGCTTGCTCGGCTTTTCACGGAAGAGGCTGAGTTCGTACTCGGTCTTGCGGGCACGGCAGGCGACCGTGTCCTTCATGTCGTAGATCATCGTCTCCGGCAGGGAGTCGTTCACGACGGTCTTCGGGCGGATCAGCGAATCGACAAATGCGATCAGCTCCGAATCCGGGTCGTACATCCGGTTGTTGTTGGCGTCCTTGACCGCATAAAGGCGATAGAGGGTGTCCTGGATGTTGCGCAGGCAGAAGAAGCCCCAGTCGTCGGTCTTGACGGCGGCGTCGGGGCGGTGGAGGAACACGGCGGAATCCGCGTGGTCCTTGTAGAGCAGCACGGTCGCGCCCTTGACGGGCATCAGCGTGTTGCAGTCCTGCACGAGGCCGGTCACCATCATCGAATCGATCACGGAGCCGGTCGAGAAGACGTACGTGAAGCCCGGGAAGAGGTTGCCCTCGTTGTTGTCCTGGATGGCATCCGTAAAGGAAATCGTGTAGGTCGTGTTCTCCCGGAGGTCCTCCTCGAACCAGAGGATCAGGGATTTGCCCTTGATGCGGTATTTCGGCGCCTTGGCGAGGGGCGGAGAGAGCAGGATTCCGTTGATGTCCTTGACCTTGACGTACTCGTCGAAGGTAAAGACGAAACGGGGTTCGTGGACCGGTACGCCGGTGCTCGCCATCGCAGGGACGACTTTCGCAATGAGCGGGGGAATCGTGTCCTTACGGCCGCCGGACGGGGCTTTCGTCGTGTTGGCGCAGCCGTGGGAGAACAGCAGCGGCAGCAGGACGAGGGCGGCCGGGATCAGCGGGAAGTATCTTGACAGGAATTTTCTCATCTTAAATATCGGATCTGACGACGTTCTGGATTCCTTCGATGGTGCCCAGGCTGCGGATGATGAGCTCCAGGGCGGCCTTGTCGTGGACCAGCAATTCGATGTAACCCTCGAACAGGCCCTTTTCGGCCGCGAGGTAAATCTTCTTCATATTGACGCCCATCACGAGCGAGATGTACTGCGAAATCTCGTTCATCAGGCCCATCCGGTCGATGCCGCGCAGGGAAATGCGCACCGGGAAGGCGGATTCGCCGGCGTTGAACGCCCACTTCGGGACGACCATCCGGTCGCCGTAGCGGGAGGCAAGGCGCTCCGCTTCCTTGCAGGATTTCTTGTGGACCTCGATGGTGCCGTCCTCGAGGCGGAAGCCGAGGACCGGATCGCCGGGGATGGGGTTGCAGCAGGAGGCAATGGTGTAGCTATCGGGCGTGGCGGACGCCGTGGTGAACGCTTCCGGGCGGGGCGTCAGGATCGAATCCAGCTCCGCGGTCTTGATCATTCCGAGCCCCAGGCGGAAGTAGAACTCCTCGGCGCTCGTGATGTTGCGGGCGTACAGGATGCGCTTGAGGAGGACCGTGCTGAAGCGGCGGCCGTTGGAATGGAGGTATTCCCGGAAGTGCTTCTCGCCTTCGGCCGCAATGGCGGCGCTGTCGGCGCGGAAGTGGGTGACGACCTGGTTGATCGCGTGGCGGGTCTGCAGGAAGCTGAGCCACTCGCGCTTGGGTTCGCCGTTGCCGGCGGTGATGATCTCGACCTGGTCGCCGCTCTTCAGGACATGGGAGAGCGGAACCAGCTTCATGTTGACTTTCGCCGCGATGGCCTTGTTGCCGATGTGGGTGTGGATCAGGTAGGCGAAGTCGAGGGCGGTCGCGCCCTTGCGGATCGTGCGCTGTTCGCCCTTGGGGGTGAAGACGACGATGTCCTGGCGGGTCAGGTCGTTGTGGATGATGTCGAGCAGCTCGAGGGCGTTGAAGTCCTTCTGGAGGAGGATTTCCTTGACCTGGAGGAGCCAGCGGTCCATCTCGCTGTCATTCTCGGTAATGTAGCCGTCCTTCTTGTAGGCCCAGTGGGCGGCGATGCCCTTTTCGGCGATGTCGTCCATCCGCTTGGAGCGGATCTGGACCTCGATCCAGGCGCCGAAACGGCTCATCAGGGTGCAGTGGAGCGCTTCGTAGCCGTTGGACTTGGGGTGCTTGACCCAGTCGCGGATGCGGCTGGCGTTGTAGCGGTAGATGCCGGTGATGATGGAGAAGATGTGGTAGCACTGGTCGCGCTCCGTTTCCTTCGAGATGACGTCCGGGGTAAAGACGATGCGGACGGCATAGAGGTCGTAGACCTGGTCGAAGGTGATGTTCTTCGTCTGCATCTTGCGCCAGATCGAATACGGGGTCTTGAGGCGCTTGCGGATGATGAAGTTGAAGCCGGCGTTGCGGAGGGACGCGTCGATCGGGGCGATGAACTCCTCGATCTCCCGGTCCTTGTCCGTGACGTTCTGGCTGATCCGCTGGGTGATTTCGTTGTAGGCGTCGGGCTCCTTGTAGCGCAGCCAGATGTTCTCCATCTCGGATTTGACCTCGTAGAGGCCGAGCCGGTGGGCGAGGGGGATGAAGATGAACATCGTCTCCGAGAGAATCTTGTCGCGCTTGTGCTCGGGCATGAACTCGATGGTCCGGCAGTTGTGGAGGCGGTCGGCGAGCTTGATGAGGACGACGCGCACGTCGTCGTTGAGGGTCAGCAGGATGCGCTTGAAATTCTCGGCCTGGAGGCTCTCGGAGTAGAGGACATTGCTGCGGCTCTTGTCCTCGTTGTCGAGCACCGTCTTGATCTTGGTCAGGCCGTCCACGAGCGTGGCGATCTTGTCGCCGAAGAGGTTGCGGATGTCTTCCGTCGTGTAGTCCGTGTCCTCGACGACGTCGTGGAGGAGGGCCGCGGAGATCGACTTGTAGCCGAGGCCGATGTCGTCGACGACGATCTTGGCGACCTGGATCGGGTGGAGGATATAGGGCTCGCCGGAGCGGCGGCGGACATTCCTGTGGGCGACATTCGCAAAGTCGAAGGCCTTCTGGACGACGTCCAGTTCGCTCTGGTCGGCACAGCGTCCCCGCGCGGATTCCAGCAGGGATCCGTATTCCCGTGCAATCAGCTCCAGGTCCTGCCTGGTAAACTTGGAAAAACTCATACGGCGGCCTCCTTCTGTTCTTTCTGTTCCTCCCGGTCTTTCAGTTCCTTCCTTTCTTTCCGCGCTTTCCGGGTCAGGCGGTCGAGCATCGGGGTGAAGTCCTTGAGCCGGCCTTCCGGGATGTTGTAGGTATCGATGTTCTGCAGTCCGTAGGTCAGCTGGGCACCGTAGATCACGATCTGCCAGCTGTAGTTCATCCAGATCAGGAAGAGCGGGATCGCGGCGATCACGCCGTAGACGGCGTTGAGCCGGGAGACGAACATCTGGGTCTCGAGGTACAGGTACTGGAAAACCAGGAAGACGGCTCCCGAGACGAGCGCGGACTGGAAGGCGTAGCGGTAGACGACCTTGACCGCGGGAATGAACTTGTACATCGCCGAGAGGGTGAAGACGATGATGACATAGAAAATCAGGAAGCCGAGCAGCTGGGACGCGATGGAGGCTTCCCGGTAATTCAGTCCGATCAGGCTGAAGACATTCGAATAGACAGTGATTCCGGACGCGAAGATGAGGACCACGAAGGGCAGCAGGAGCAGCGCGGCGAAATAGACCAGGACGCGCATATAGAGCTTGCGCGGGAGCTTCCGGACGCCCCAGACGTTGTTGAAGACGCGTTCGATCTGGTACATCAGCCAGATGACGGTCCAGAGGAAGATCAGCGCGGAAACCAGTCCGACGCCGCCGGAACGGGCCGCGTCGATGATGTTGGTCGCCTTGTCCAGGAGGGTGTTGAGAATCACGGGGTCGGCGGGAATGTACTTGAACAGCAGGCTGCTGACCCGGCCGTCGAAGCCGAGGCCGCCGGTCACGGAGAAGACCAGGGCGACGAGGGGAATCGTCGCCAGGGCGCCGTAGTAGCTCAGTGCGACGCACTGGAAGGCCATTTTCCGCTCGGCGAAAGAGTCGAGGATGATGCGGATCAGCTTGATGAAGCGGACCAGCTTCCGTTTCGTGTTGGACAGGGTGTTGAGGTTCAGCGTCCAGAGCTGGTCGGAGAACAGCTTCCGGGCGTCCGCAACAATCCGGTCGACATCTATTTTCCTGTGCTTCTCACTCATGGTTCTTCATCGAATAAGGTCGGTTCCGCCGCGGCCGCCTGCGGTTTCAGGGTCCCTTCCGGGAGCAGGGCGGCGAAGGCGGCTTCGCTCAGCACCGGGATTCCGAGCTCCTCGCACTTGCGGAGTTTCTCCGGGCCGGGCTTGGTCCCCGCCAGCAGGAACGAGGTTTTCGAGGAGACGGAACCGCTGTTGCGGCCGCCGAGGCGCTCGACCAGGGCTTTCATCTCCTCGCGGGAAATACTGAAGTTGCCGGAAATCACGATGGTCTTGCCGGCGAGTTCGTCGGAGACGGCCGCCGCCTCCCGCTCGAGCGAGAACTGCAGGCCACATCCCTTCAGCCGGCTGATTTCCAGCAGGTTGTTTTCATTTCTGAAGTATTCATAGACGCTCTGCGCGACGATGTCGCCGACGTCGGAGACCGCGAGCAGGTCCTCCAGGGAGGCATCGCGGAGCGCGTCGACCGAGCCGAAATGGCGCGCGAGGGAGCGGGCGGTCGTCTCGCCGACGTAGCGGATGCCGAGCGCGAAGAGGACGCGCTCGAAGCCGACGCCGCGGGAGGCGGCGACGCTCTCGAGGAAGCGCTCCGCCGCGCGGTCCTTCCAGCCGTCGAGGCGCAGCAGCTGCTCTTTCCCGAGGCTGTAAAGGTCCGCCGGCGTATGGACGAACCCGGCCTGGTAGAGCTGCTCGACGGTCGCCGGGCCGGCGAGGATGTTCATCGCCTTGCGACCCAGGAAATGGATCAGGCGGCCCTTGATCTGGGTCGGGCAGCCGGTGCTGTTCGGACAGTAGGTCACGGCGCCGTCCGCCTCGCGGGAGAGAGGTGCGCCGCAGTCGGGGCAGACGGTCGGGAACTGCGCCGGGACTGCGTCCGCGGGGCGTTTCGACAGTTCGACGGCCGTGATCTTCGGGATGATTTCGCCGCCCTTCTCGACGTGGACCCAGTCGCCGACGCGGATGTCCATCTGGGCCATCTGGAAGGCATTGTTCAGGGTTGCACGGCGGACACGGGTCCCGGAGATGAAGACCGGCTCCAGGTTGGCGACGGGGGTTACGGCTCCGGTCCGGCCGACCTGGTAGTCGATCGAAAGGACCGGCGTCACGGCCTCTTCGGCCTTGAATTTATAAGCGACGGCCCAGCGCGGAGACTTGGCCGTCATACCCAGCGTGCGCTGGTAAAGCGTTTCGTTGACCTTGATCACGATGCCGTCGGTCGCATAGGGGAGTTCGCGGCGGGCCGTATCCCAGTAGCCGATGAAATCCTCGATCTCCTCGATCGAGCGGCAGATGCGGCGGTGGTCCGAGACCGGGAGGCCCCAGGAGGCGGCGAGCCGCAGGGCTTCGTCCTGCGTCCCGAAGTCGGCGGAGCCTTCCGGAATGTGGTACAGGGTACACCAGAGGCCGCGGCGGGCGACCTCGTCCGGATTCTGGAGCTTCAGCGAACCGGAAGCCGCGTTGCGGGGATTCGCGAACGGCAGCTCCTCGGCGGCTTCGCGCTCGAGGTTGAGCCGATCGAAGGCCTCGTAGGGCATCAGGATCTCGCCGCGGATCTCGAAATCCGCCGGATAGCCGCTGCCGGAGAGTTCGTGGGGGATGTTGGCGATGCGGAGGACGTTCGCGGTCACGTCGTCGCCGACGACGCCGTCGCCGCGGGTCAGGGCCTGCTGCAGCTTTCCGTCCCGGTAATGCAGGCAAATCGCCGTTCCGTCGAACTTCAGTTCGCAGCAGTAGGTAAAGTCCGTCTCCAGGATGGAAGCGGCGCGGCGGGCGAAATCCTCGATTTCGGAGATGCTGTAGGTGTTGCCCAGGGAGAGCATCGGATAGCGGTGCGGAGCCTGGACAAAGCCGCGGGCCAGGTCGCTGCCGACCCGCTGGGTCGGGGAGTCCGCGACGAGCAGTTCCGGCCACTCCCGTTCGAGCGCCTCGAGCTCATGCATCGCCTGGTCGAAATCGTAGTCGCTCAGGACCGGGGCGTTCTCCACGTAGTAGAGCCGGCTGTTCTCCCGGATCAGTTCCCGGAGCTCCGCGATTCTTTTTATTGCATCTCTTTTCTCCATTCCCACAAATTTAACAAAATATTACTAAATTTGTATGCATCGGCGTAAGCCGGAGCGCACGGAACGCATATATTGATACCAATCATACCGATCCAATGAAAGATTCCATTATTATCCTCTGCGGCGGCGGCCCGGCTCCGGGAATGAACACCGTCGTCATGTCCGTCGCCAAGACGTTCCTCTCCAACGGTTATCGCGTTATCGGCCTCCACGGCGGCTACAGCGGCCTCTTCAACCGCAGCCCCCGGACCGAAGACCTCGACTTCTTCAAGGCCGACGCCTATTTCAACCGGGGAGGCTCCTATCTGGAAATGAGCCGTTTCAAACCGACGGCCGAAGACTTTGAAAAGAACTTCAACCTCCCGCTCTTCCAGGACAACAACGTCAAGCTCCTCGTGACCGTCGGCGGCGACGACACCGCCTCGACCGCGAACCGCATCGCGAAATTCCTTGAGGCCAAGAAATATCCGATCCGCAACATCCACGTCCCGAAGACCATCGACAACGACCTTCCGCTCCCGAACAATACCCCGACCTTCGGCTTCAACTCCGCCAAGGACGAAGGCGCCCACCTCGCCAGGACCGTCTACGAAGACGCCCGCACCTCCGGCAACTGGCTCATCATCAGCGCTATGGGACGCAGCGCAGGCCACCTCGCCCTCGGTATCGGCGAAGCGACCCACTGCCCGATGACCATCATCCCGGAAATGTTCAACAAGACGGAAATCACCCTCGACAAGATCGTGAACCTCGCCCTTTCCGCGATCCTCAAGCGCAAGATCCTCGGCATCGGTTACGGTACCGTGGTCGTTGCGGAAGGCGTCTTCCACGACCTGGATCCCCAGGAGATCAAGAACGCCGGCGTCTCCATGACCTACGACGAGCACGGCCACCCGGAACTCGGCAAGATCTCCAAGGCCGTCCTCTTCAACGACATCCTCGAGAAGAAATTCAAGGCCGTCGGCCTCAAGGTCAAGACCCGCCCGGTCGAGATCGGCTACGACGTCCGCTGCCAGGACCCGATCGCGTTCGACCTGACCTACTGCTCCGAACTCGCGATGGGCGTCTATGAACTCTTCAAGAACGGCGAGACCGGCTGCATGGTCTTCATCGACTCCGACGGCAAGGCCAACCCGCTCTACCTCCACGACCTCCAGAACGCCGAAGGCAAGATCCCGCCGCGCCGCGTCGCGATCGAGGGAGGCACCGCCCGCAACTACTACGCCCACATCTGCCACTTCATCACCCCGGCGGACTACGAAGCCGCGAAGAAGTATGTCGCCGATCCGGAAGCGTACGACTTCTGCAAGATCCTTAACTGGTAATTAACAATCCATTAACCAATTAATAATCTTTACCATGGGAAAATTTGAAATCAAGACCAGGAAGAACGGCGAATTCCAGTTCAACCTGAAAGCCGGCAACGGCGAGATCATCCTCTCCAGCGAAGGCTACACCACCAAGGCCGCCTGCATCAACGGTATCGAGTCTGTCAAGAAGAACGCTCCGGAGGAGAAGAGATTCGAAGTCAAGGAAGCCGCCAACGGCAAGTGCTTCTTCAACCTCAAGGCCGGCAACGGCCAGGTCATCGGCTCCAGCCAGATGTACGCTTCCGAGTCCGGCCTGAAGAACGGCATCGCTTCCGTGATGAAGAACGCCCCGGACGCCGAGGTCGTCGAGATTCCCGCCGAATAAGCTAGATTTCCGGATGCGCGAAGTCCTTCGCGCAGACGCTGACAGGGAAGCCGTCCTCCGGGGCGGCTTTCTTTATGCCCAGCACGTCGAAGGCGTGCTGCGGAACCTGAACGCGCAGCGAGGCGTCCCGGTCGGAGAAATTGCAGAAGAACAGCACGCAGCGGCCGCCCTCGCAGCGCAGGAAGGCGAAATGCCGGTCCGGGTCGAAGCCCGGCGTCTGCTGGTTGCAGTAGCACAGGTCATAGACCAGTCCGCGCGTCTTGAGCGGGGACGCGGCCAGCGCCATCACCTCCCAGAAACGGGCGAGGAAGTCGTTTTCCTCCGGCCGGAGGGATGCGGTACCGTGGATATAGCCGTAGAGACGTCCGAGCGGCTCGATGTCGGCAAAATCGAAGATGGTCGTCCGCCCGTTCGGGCTCTCCGCGGCGTCGACGCCGATTTCCTGGCCGAAATAAACCATGAACGGGGCTGTGTTGAAGAGCGCGGAAACGGCGAGTGGCGCATATTCGTTGGCGACAGAAGCGCCGAATTCCGGGCAGGGGAAGCGCTGTTCGTCGTGGTTTTCGAGGAAATTGAGCATATGGGACTGGATGTCGCCGAGGAACTGCCAGTTCCAGGTGATGCTGCGCGCGGACTGCCATTCGCCGGCCTCTCCGCGCGGATCGCGTACGTTTTTCTCGACGATGGCACGCAGGACGTCATACAGCCCGGATTTGTCGTACAGGTAGTCGAATCCGACCTCGCAGACGTACTGGCGGTAGGATTCCTTGTGGTAAACTTCGGCGATGAAGACGACCTCCGGGAATTCCGCCTTGACGGTCCGGATCAGCCAGGCAAGGAAATCGGCGGGGACCAGCTCCACCATGTCGCAGCGGAAGCCGTCCACGCCGCGCGAGGCCCAGAAACGGACGATGCCGAGCATCTTCTCCCAGGCACCCGGAGCTTGATAGTCGATCTTCAGCGTATCGGTCCAGTCGAAATCCCACCAGTCGCAGAGCGGCAGGGCAGACCGGTCGTAATCCCGCGCGACGTGGTTCGGGACGAAGTCCATCAGGAACTTCAGGCCGGCGCGGTGGGTCCGCGCGACCAGGGCGTCGAATTCCTCCATCCGGGCTTCCGGGTTGTCCGCCAGGTACGGGTTGACGTCGTAATAGTCGGAAACCGCGAAAGGGGAGCCGGCGGAGCCCTTGACGAAGTCCTTGCCGGTCGCGTGGCGCAGGAGCCCGGTATACCAGACGTGGGTCACGCCGAGGTCTTTGAGGTATGCGAAGGTCTTCGCATCGAAAGCGGACAGGCGTCCGTTTCCCCAGAGGCGGGGAAGCACTTGGTAGATGATCATGGCTGCGCGAGGTATTGTCTGCGGAATTCCGCCACCGCAACGGCAGTCGCGACCGCCGCATTCAGCGACTCCGGCCCCTGCTTCCCGCGCGGGAAGGGCGGAATCAGCAGACGCGCGGTCGTACAGGCCGCGACGGCAGGGGAAATCCCGTTGGATTCATTGCCGATGACGAGCAGGGCGGGGCAGCCACGGCCCGTCTCCAGCGGCCGGGCATACAGGTCGTCGCCGTCGAGGAAGGTCCCGTAGACCTGCGCGCCGCCGGCGGCCGCCTCCTGCAGGAACGGGGGCAGCGCGAGGGAATGGAACGGGACGCGGAAAATGGCGCCCATCGTCGCCTGGACGACTTTCGGGTTGTAGCGCTCGACCGTGTCGGGGGAGGCATAGACGGCCTCGACGCCGAACCAGTCCGCGAGGCGGAGGATCGTGCCGAGGTTGCCCGGGTCCCGGATTGCGTCGAGGACGAGGTAGAGACCCTTTTTCAGGGGCGCAGGCGGGTCCTGCCGCTGGTGGAGGACCGCCAGGACCGGGGAGGGGCTGGAGAGCTGGGTGATGCGGGCCATCGCCGCCTCGCCGATCTCCTCGCGCCGGTAGATGCGCTCCACGCGGAAACCGGAGGCCAGCGCCTCGGCGACCATCTTCTCGCCTTCGACGACGAAGAGCCCCGTGCTGTCGCGGAATTTCTTCTGGGAAAGGGATCGGATCTGTTTGATTTCGCTGGATGTCATAGGCTCTGCCGGCGCATGCGCGCCTTCGCAAAGATAGCGAGGAATCTGCAATTATATTTCCAGAAATCCGCGAAAATGTCTTAAATTTGTGTACTTATGCGTAAGGTTTCGGTCCTCGGTCTCGCGGTGCTGGCGGCGGCGGTCTTCGCCGTCTCCTGCGGCTCCACCCGCCAGCTGGCGGAAGGGGAGTACAAGCTCGCCCGCAACCGGATCGAGTTCGCGGGCGAGAGCGGCCTGAAGGCAGGCGACGTCAGCCCCTATATCAAGCAGCAGCCCGCCGCCTTCTCCCTCAAGCCCGAACTCGTCGTCTATGACCCGGACCTGGTCGACGCCTCCGTCGAGAATATCAGGAACCACCTCGATTACATCGGCTGGTACAACTCCGGCGTCGAGAGCGAAGTCAGCGTCAAGAAGCGCAAGGTAACCGTCACGTACCGGATTACCCCCGGCGACCGCTACACGCTGAGCACCGTCTCGTACGACCTTCCCCCGGGGGATGCGTTCGCCGCGGACTTCTATGCCGACACCCTCCGTTCCCCGCTCCGCCGCGGGATGCTCCTCTCCGAGGCAGCGCTGGCGGAGGAAAGCGAGCGATACGCCTCCTATCTGCGCACGAAGGGCTATTTCGATGCAACGAAAGCCCTCTTCCGTTACGTCGCCGACACCCTCTCCCACGACGGGACCGCCTCCCTCGAGGTGCTGGTCAGCGACAAGACCCCGATGCGCAAATACCGGATCGGCTCCGTCGACATCTCGCATCCGAAAGACCTGAAAATCCGCGAGAAAGTCCTCCGTTCCCTCAACATGGTCCACCCGGGTGCGGTCTACAGCGAGACCGACATCAACAAGACCTATACGCGCTTCTCCGCGATGCGGCTCTTCAACAGCGTCGGCATCGAGATGACCCCGGCGGGGGAGGACCTGGTAGACTGTATGATCAACCTGTCCCGCGCCGAGCTCCAGGGCTACAAGCTCAACATGGAGATGTCCACGAACTCGACCGGCCTCATCGGTATCTCCCCGCAGTTCAATTATTTCCACAAGAATGTCTTCCGCGGCGGCGAATGGCTGAACCTCGGCTTCACGGGCAACTTCCAGTTCCGCCTCAGCGACCATACCCGCTCGAACGAGATCGGCGTCTCCGCCGGCCTCAGCCTTCCGCGTTTCCTCGGCTTCCGGACCTCCCAGCTGCGCGGAGCCAACATCCCCCGCACGGAGTTCAACATCTCCTACAACTACCAGAACCGCCCGGAATACACCCGCGACCTCTTCTCCGCCTCCTACGGCTACAGCGGCATGACCCGCGGCCGCCTGACCTACCAGTTCTACCCCCTCCAGGTCAACCTGGTCGACCTGTACAACATCGACCCGGATTTCGAGAAGAACACCCTGATCCGGAATCCCTACATCGAATACAGCTACCAGGACCACCTCGACGCCGGCATCGGCGGCATGGTGTATTATTCCACCAGTCCGGATATCAACCCCAAGACCTCCTACAGCTACATCCGCCTCTCCCTCGACCTCTCCGGCAACGTCCTGAGCCTGCTCACGAAAAGTCCCTTCATCCTCGGCGTCCCGTTTGCGCAGTACGCACGCACGGAACTGACCCTGGGCCGCACCTGGCGCCTCGGCAAGAACGACACGCGCGCCGTAGCGGCCCGCCTGGTCGCCGGCATCGGCTACGCCTACGGCAACAGCTCCGTCCTCCCGTACGAGAAAAAATTCTTCGTCGGCGGCGCCAACAGCATGCGCGGCTGGCAGTCCCGCACGCTCGGCCCGGGCGGAGAGCCCCGGGGCGAAGGTTTCATCATCCCCAGCCAGGTCGGCGACGTGCGACTGGAAGCGGATCTCGAGTACCGCTTCCCGCTGGTCTGGAAGTTGGAAGGCGCCCTCTTCGCCGAGGTGGGCAATGTCTGGGACCTCAAGTACACGGGTGACTGGGGAGGCTTCAGCCTCGCCTCGCTCGCCGCGGACTGGGGCGTCGGCCTGCGCGCCGACCTCGGCATCATCGTCGTCCGCGTCGACGCCGGCGTCAAGCTCCGCGACCCGGCCCATACCGAGGAGCGCGGCTTCGCCCCCGCCTGGATCGGACCCGCCGAATGGTTCAACCTGGATACCTATGCCCTCCATTTCGGTGTAGGTTATCCGTTCTAAAATATTGATTATGAAAAAGTTGTTTTTATTGATAGGATTTGCGGCGGTGCTGGGGGCGTGCGGGAACGAGAAGATTAAGGCGCCGGATGGGTATGCGCTGGTGTGGCACGACGAGTTTGAGGAAGGGCCGGAACTGGGGCCGGACTGGACGTATGAAGTCAAGGACGACCACTGGGTCAACCACGAACTGCAGAATTACCGCGAGCGGGAAGCGGACGGGAAGCGCGTCGCCGAGGTCCGGGACGGGGAACTGCAGATCCACTGCTTCAAGGGTTCGGACGGCAAGATCTACTCCGCCCGCGTCTATGCGCGGAAGGACGTCGGCTGGGAATACGGCTGGTTCGAGGCGCGCATCTGCCTGCCGGCGGGGAAGGGGACCTGGCCGGCCTTCTGGATGATGCCGGTGCCGTCCGTGCAGCAGGGACGCTGGCCACGCTGCGGTGAAATCGACATTATGGAGGAAGTCGGCTACGTCCCGGACGAAGTCTCCTCCTCGATCCATACCCAGACCTACAACCACGTCCGCGGCACGCAGAAGACCAGCCGGATGACGATCGACAAGGCCGAGGGCGGTTACCACGTCTATGCCCTGGAGTGGACTCCGGAGCGGATCACGACTTATGTCGACGGCGCCGTGCAACTGGATGTCGCCAAAGCGGACCTGGGCGAAGGCCACGACGAGTGGCCGTTCCACTACGCCTTCTATCCGATCCTGAACCTCGCCTGGGGCGGCGACTGGGGCGGGTCCCAGGGCGTGGACGAGTCCGTCCTCCCCATCACGATGTCCGTGGATTACGTCCGCATCTTCCAGAAGGCGGAATAACTACTTCTTGTAATACTTGGGCCAGCAGGCGGCGAGATAGGCCTTGAGGCGGTCTTCGGAGGCGTTCGGCTGGGGCTCGTAGAAGACGGTTCCCGAAAACTTTTCCGGCAGGAATTCCAGGTCGGCGAAATGCCCGGGATAATCGTGGGCATACTTGTAGCCGTCGGCATAGCCAAGCTCGGCCATCAGTTTCGTCGGCGCGTTGCGCAGGTAGAGCGGGACCGGCGCGGTCTTGTCGGCGGCAGCGGCCTCGAGGGCGGCGCCGATGGCCCTGTAGGCGGAATTGCTCTTCGGGCTGGAAGCGAGGTAGATCGCCGTCTCCGAGAGGGGGATGCGGGCCTCGGGCATGCCGATGCTGTGGACAACCTGGAAGCAGGCGTTCGCGAGCAGCAGGGCGTTGGGATTCGCGAGGCCGATGTCCTCGGCGGCGAGGATGCAGAGGCGTCGGGCGACGAAGAGCGGATCTTCACCACCGTCGAGCATCCGCGCGAGGTAATAGACCGCGGCGTTCGGATCCGAGCCCCGGACGCTCTTGATGAAGGCGGAGATGATGTCGTAGTGCATCTCCCCGTTCTTGTCGTAAATCGCCGTCGACAGCTGGAGGCAGGCGGTCACGGCCGCGTTGTCGATCACGATGGGGGAGACGCCGGCGCCCATCCCGGCGTCAACGACAAGCTCGAGGATGTTCAGGAGCTTGCGGCCGTCGCCGCCGCTGTGGCGGAAGAGGGCGCCCGTTTCCCGCACATCGATGTTCCATTTCGAGAGGACCTCGTCCTCCTTCAGCGCCCGGTCCAGGATCGCCTGCAGGTCCGCTTCTTCGAGCGATTTCAGGACATAGACCTGGCAGCGGGAGAGGAGGGGGGAGATGACCTCGAAGGAGGGGTTCTCGGTCGTCGCGCCGATCAGGACGACGGTCCCGGCTTCCACGGCCCCGAGGAGTGCGTCCTGCTGGGCCTTGTTGAAGCGGTGGATCTCGTCGATGAAGAGGATGGGCGCGGCTGCGGCGGCGAAGATCGAACGGCCGCGGGCGGCGTCGATGACCTCGCGGACCTCCTTGACGCCGGCGCTGACGGCGGAGAGGGTGAAGAACTCGCGGTCCAGGGAATCGGCGATGATGCGGGCGAGGGTCGTCTTGCCGACGCCGGGCGGGCCCCAGAGGATGAAGGAGGAGAGGTTGCCCGTTTCGATCATCGTCCGGAGGATGCATCCGGGGCCGATCAGGTGGCGCTGGCCCACGTACTCTTCGAGGGTTCGCGGGCGGAGGCGCTCCGGCAGCGGAGGAAGCATCGTGCTGGCCGTGGTTTCACTTTTCACGTTGTCAAAGATACAACTTTCCGCGCAATTATTATTATCTTCGCTTTTGTCTTATGAAGACGCAACGTGTACTCCTTCTCCTGGCAGCCGTCCTGCTGGCAGGGCCGCTGGCTTACGCCTCCGGTCCCGAAGCCGGCTTGAAGGATGTCCATTTCACCGCCGGCATTTTCCATTCCCCGAAAGGCATCGGCGGCTCGTTCCGTTTCGGCGGGCAGAACGCGCTCGCCGTCTATGCGGACATGGAGGAGGTCTACGCCGGCCGCGCCCTGTATCCGGGGCTCCGGGTCTCCTGGCTGCACCCGCTCCCGCTGGCGAAAAAGACCGCCCGGGACGGCAGCGTCTTCACCTTCTACGCCGGGCCCGGCCTGACCGGCGGGTATGTGCGTGACAAGGGGGAGTGGTATGGCTTCATGGCCGGAGTCAGCCTCGGGGCCGGCGTGTCGGTCGGGCTGCGGGAGCGTTTCGTCCTGTCGCTCGAGCTGGAAGGCAGCGCGGCGCTGCAACTGAGTAAAAACACGCTGCTGGACAGCTGGGTGACGCATTTCTACCGGAACGGCTGGCGGCAGGCCCTGTATCCCCAACTGAAAATCGAATACAGATTCTGATGCGGACGCTGCGGATCATAGGGCTGGCCATCGCGCTGGCCGTGCTGGGCACCGTCCCCGTTTCTGCCGGAAACGGGGGGAAGGTCGGCCTGCACGGCGGCGTGGAATGGGGCTACAGCATGACCGGCTACGAGTGGTACCACTACAACTACCTGGGCATGGACGGCCAGCGGCGCAACCCGGTGTACGGCCTCCACACGATTGGCTGGAACGCCGGCGTGTCGGTCTATGGGGAGCTGTGCCTGTGGGACCGGTTTGCGCTGCGTGCCGCGGGCGGATACGCCGGCATTTACACGGAGCGGATGGGATGGACCGCCGCCGCGCGGGGCAGCTGGTTTTTCCGGGGCTACAAGGCGGATACGCCGCTGGTGTTCGTAGAAGGTGCAAAGGTATTCCTGCCGTCGCTCGAAGGGCAGAACGGGCGTTTCGCGCGGGTCGGCGGCGGCTACCGCCTCGCGCTGGCAGGATGGCTCCGGCTCGACCTGCTGCTCTCCGTCCAGTATACGGAAGACCATCCGGACCGTTACTACGACCGCTACCAGCAGGGATATGTCGTCAGTCCGGAACTGCGGCGCAGCGATGTCGGCTACGCGACGCTGAATCTGGGATTCGCCCTGAATTTCTAGGCCCGGGGCGCCTGGTCCCGCATCCGTACGTCCATGTGGGGGAAGGCGAAACTGATTCCGTTCTCCGGGAGGCCTTCCAGGAGCCGTCCGTTCACCGCGAAGAAGATGTCCCAGTAATCCTCGTTCCTGACCCAGCCGCGGACCGTAACCTGCACGCAGGAATCCATCATCCCGGAGACACCGGCAAAGGCGTTGCTGATCCTGTCATCCTCCGCGAGGATGCTTCTGCAGGTCTCCAGGCAGCGCTGCACGTCCGTCCCGTACTCCACGCCGAATTTCCATTCCGCGCGCCGCAGTCCGTTCGTGGTATAGTTCTCGACGGTCCCGTTCGAGAGGATGCCGTTCGGGATGACGACGCGGCGGTTCTCCGGGGTGTCGATCCGCGTGGAAAACATGTTGACTTCCGTCACCGTTCCCATAAAACCCTGGGCCGAGATAAAGTCACCGACACGGAAAGGTTTGAATATCAAGATAATAAGTCCGCCCGCGAAATTCTGGGCCGTGCCGCTGAGGGCCATGCCCAGCGCGACGCCGCCGGCCGCCAGCAGGGCGGCGATCGACGTCGTGTTGACGCCGAGCGTGCTGATGGAAATCACGATCAGCAGGATCCAGAGGACCGCCGTCGTCAGCGACAGGCTGAAGGTCTCGACCGTCGGATCGAAATCCCTCTTTTCGAAACGCTTGCGCATCCGCCGGCGGACGAGTTTGATGATCCAGGCGCCGAGGGCGAAGATCACCAGGGCGGCCAGGAGCTTCAGGCCGAACTGGATCAGGTCCTGGCCCAGCTGCTGCAGCGCGGCGGACGGTTCGGTCCGGAGCTGTTCGACAAAGGACTGCGCCGCGTGGCGGAGCGAATCCGCGGCCTCGACGGCCTCGGTCTGTACGGCGGTTTGGGCGAAGAAGAACATACTTAGAAGAGTTTGTCGATTTGGGTGATGATTTCCTCGATCGGGAGGTCGGGACTCAGGACGAGGTCCGGTTCCTTGACATAGTAGCCGCGGCTCTGGGCGGCGAGGCTGCCGCCGCCGGTCACGTTGACCATCACGACGTCTTCCTTGCCGACCTGGCCGCTGCGGACAGCCTGTTCGAGGCTGCAGACCGCCGTCGCGGCCGCCGGGAAGATGTCGTATCCCTCGAGGTTGCGGTACATGAGCATCCAGCGGACGATATCGTCGTTGGTTGCCTTAAAGAAGTCGCCGCCGGTATCCGTCAGGGCGTCGAAAAGGCCGCCGGCGATACTGTAGGGCGGTTTCCGGTTCGACAGCACCTTGGCGAGGATCACCTCGGCGGCCCGGCGGGACTGCTCGGGGGTATACTCGGGCAGGGCGCGGGAACCGGCTTTCCAGGCGTCGTACATCAGGGTGAAGGGGACGTTCTGGGAGACGAAGATCTTCATCTTGTTATTACCGAAACGGCCGTCCTCGATCAGGCGGAGGTTGTTCTCCCAGGCGGCGATGGCGCCGGTGCCGGAGCCGACGGCCTGGAAATAGGCGTCAGGGATGCATCCGATGGCTTCCACGGCGCTCAGCACGGTTGTTCCCATCCCGTCGCGCCGGGCGACGTTCTTTGCGCCACCTTCGGCAAAATAGCGCGGATCACGGCAGATCTTGTCGCCCAGGGCGATGGCGTCGAAATAGTCCGTACCGGCGGGCGTCGCAACCATCTTGACGCAGGAATGCAGCTTGCGGCGGAACCACAGGTCCCGGAAGTTGTCCGCCGGGACGCAGATGACGATCGGGATGTCGTTGTCGGAGCAGACCTGGGCAAAGGCGCGCGCCGTGTTGCCCGCGGACTGGACGACGAGGACCCGGCGGTCGTCTTCCGGCAGGCGGGCGCAGACGGAGAAGGCCTCGGTCTCCTTGAAGGAGCAGGTCGCCATCGTCGCACCGATCTCGGGATGGTAGCCGGAGAAAGTAATGAAGAGGTTGTCCAGGCCCAGGTACTGGCCCAGGCCCTTGCTGTGGTAGGTCACGGGCGCAGCGGACTTCTTCAGCGTGCGGCGGATCGGCAGCCATTCGGCATAGCGGTACAGCCCGTCCAGGTCGTCCCGCGGCGTGAAACGCCTGTTCTCATAGACGGCGCGCACCAGGGAAGGGGACTGCGCCTGCGGATCCGCCAGCGTCCATCCCTCATCCTGCAGCAGACGTCCGTCCGCCACGTTCATCAACTGGTATTTTGTCGGTTTGAACTTCATACTATCAGATTGTTGCAAAAAGCCAGGTAAGATAAGCGGCCTCGCAGAGGAGGAGGAGCGAGCCGTCGAAGCGGTCGATCATGTTCTTCTTTCCGGTCCAGGCGCTGGAAAAGACGAGCAGGGCGCTCAGGAGCAGGACGCCGAGGTCGACCCAGTTCATCGACGAGAAGTCCAGCGGGGTCACGACGGCCGATGCGCCGAGAATCAGCAGGATGTTGAAGATGTTGGATCCGAGGATGTTGCCGAGCGCGAGCTGGCCCTTCTTCTTCGCCGCGGCGACGATGCACGTCGCCAGCTCCGGCAGGGAAGTGCCGCCCGCCAGGACGGTGATGGCGATGAACTTGTCGGAGACGCCGGCCAGACGGGCGATTTCGGTCGCCGAATCGACGAAGAGGCGGCCGCCGACAACGAGCCCGGCCAGGCCGGCCAGGACCAGCAGGATCGCGACGCCGAGGCGGAGATTCTTCTCCTCCGCCTGCTCGACGGGCGCGGAATCCGTCTTGAAGCAGTAATAGATATAAGCGGCGAAAAGCAGCAGGAACACAATACCTTCCCAGCGGCAGACATCGCGGTTCCAGAGGCCGAAGACGATGAACAGGACGGTCACGCCGATGGTCAGGGGGATGTCCCGTTTCCGGTTCTCCGGGGTGATGGCGATCGGGGCGATGACGCCCGTCAGGCCGAGGATCAGCAGGGTATTGAAGATGTTGGAACCGACGACATTCCCAATCGAGATGTCGGCGATTCCCTTCAGCGCGCCCGTCAGGCTGACGACCAGCTCGGGGCAGGAGGTCCCGAAGCCGACGATCGTCAGGCCGATCACGAACTCGCTGATGCCGGACTTGCGGGCGATGGCGGAAGCGCCGTCCACCAGCCAGTCGGCTCCGAACACGACGAGGGCGAGGCCCAGGATAAGCAGTCCGATCTGTACTATCATGGCATTCAAATCAATTCAAGGGCACAGACATTTTCCACGTGCAGCGTATGCGGGAACATATCCACGGGCTGCACGCGCGTGATCCGGTAGCGCTGCGAAAGGATCGCCAGGTCGCGGGCCTGGGAGGCGGGATTGCAGCTGACATACACGATGCGGGCAGGGGAGGCCTCCAGGAGGACCCGGGCGACATCCGGGTGGATGCCGGCGCGGGGCGGATCGAGGATGACGACGTCCGGGCGGCCGTGCTCCGCGAGGAAGTCCGCGGTCAGCAGGTCCTTCATGTCGCCGGCGTAGAATTCGCAGTTCGTGATGCCGTTGGCGGCAGCGCCCCGCCGCGCGTCTTCTATCGCCTCCGGAACATATTCAATACCAATAACTTTCGCAGCTTTGGAAGCGACAAACTGGGCGATCGTCCCCGTCCCGGTATAGAGATCGTAGACTGTCTCCGTGCCGGTCAGGGCGGCGAAGTCCCGCGCGACCCGGTACAGGTTCAGCGCCTGCAGCGTGTTGGTCTGGAAGAAGGACTTCGGACGTATCTTGAACCGCAGGCCCTCCATCTCTTCGTAAATCGCGTCCACACCCTTGTAGAGGACAGGTTCCAGGTCCGTGATGGAGTCGTTTCCCTTCGTGTTCAACACATAGTAGAGGGAGACGATCTGCGGGAACCGTTCAGCGAGCGCGTCCAGCAGCCCGAGCACCGCCGGGGTCGCCTGGGAAACGCAGAGGATGACCATCACTTCGCCGGACTCGCAGGTGCGGACGAACATCGTCCGGAGGGTGCCGCGGTTCTCGCGGATGTTGTAGAAGGGGATGCCGTGGGAAAGGGCGTAATCCTTTATGAAACAGCGGATTTCGTTGGAAGGGGAGGGCTGGAGCCAGCACTCGCCGATATCGAGCACCTTGTCGAAAAACTTGCCCACGTGGTAGCCCAGGCCGCATTTTTCGGCAGGGGAGAGGGCCTCCGGGTCTTCGCCGGGAAGGATCCAGCGGCGCTCCGAGAAGGAAAACTCGAGCTTGTTGCGGTAATGGACGGTCCGCTCGGAGCCGAGGGTCATCGGGACTTCCGGGACCACGAGGTGGCCGATGCGGACGAGCTGGTCATAGACCTGCCGGCGTTTCGCCTCGAGCTGGGCGGGATACGGCAGGGGCTGCCAGCGGCAGCCGCCGCAGACGCCGAAATGGCAGCAGAACGGCTCCAGGCGGTCCTTGGAAGGCTCTTTCAGGCGCACGATGCGGCCTTCCATATAATTCTTTTTCTTCTTGCGGACCTGAATGTCGACAAGGTCGCCGGGAACGGCGAACTCCGCGAAGACGACGGTTCCGTCCGGCGCGTGGCCCAGGGCTTTGCCTTCGGCCGCGACGGATTCGATCCGGATGTCTTCCAGCAGCAGGTCGGTTTTCTTGCGCGTCATAGTTTTTCCAAAAATCGGAAGCCAAAGTTAGTCAAAAATCCTTCAAAACGGAAGGGAAGCGCCTGTCGTATCCTTAAGTTAACATAATATAAATTGTGTAACAGTAGGAATCCCGTTCCCGACACACAATTGAACCTAAAAACGTTTTGTTTTAGCACGTACAATTATTATATTTGCACATTACGAGCGTATAATCGATTTTAACAACGAATATGAAAAAGTTACTTGTACTCCTTCTCGCTGCGGCGACGCTTTCCGCGCCGCGCGCCTTCAGCCAGGATATGTTCAACCACATGTCCCTCGGTGTATCCCTCGGACTTGACGGTGTCGGCCTGGAGGCCGCCGCCCCGATGGGTGACCATTTCCAGCTTCGCGCCGGATATTCCCTCCTTCCGTTCTCCTACAAGAAGGAGTTCGACTTCGGTAACGCCAATCTGGGCGGCACGACCCGCAACCTGAACGACATCCCGATGACCGCCGGCCTCTGGGGCCCCGGCAACGCCAAGGTCCTGGTCGACATCTATCCGGGCGACGGTCCTTTCCGCTTTACCGCCGGCCTCTATGTCGGTACCGGTAAATTCGTCACCGCCCAGGCCGACCTGAGCAAGGTCCTGACTCGGGATGAATACGGCACCCTCGGTATCGGCCCCGAAGGCGGCCCGACCTTCACGACCGACAAGAACGGTATCGCTTATGTGAACGGAAAGGTCTGGAGCGCAATGCCGTACGTCGGCATCGGTTTCGGCCACGCAGTCGCCGACGACCTCTGCACGGTGACCTTCGATCTCGGCGTCGCCTTTACCGGCGGAGCCAAGGTCGAGTCCTACAACTACCTCAAGAACACGCTGGACCCCAGCAAGCCCGTCGACACGATCGCGATTACCAGCAAGACCCTGCAGAACAAGGACAATGGCTGGATCGACAAGATCGGCGGTATCCCGGTGTTCCCGATGATGAAGCTCGGTGTCTTCTTCAAGCTCTTCTAATTGATTGATTATTAACTAATTATAGATTATGAAAAAGTTATTTATCCTTCTCGCGGCGGCCGCGCTGATGCTCCCGCTCGCCTCCTGCCACAAAGATCCCGGCAAAGACAAGGACCAGCCCGTCGAAATGAAACCGGCTGCGACCGCCGATGTCGCGAAAGTCGTTTCCTTCGAATCCGCCCCCGCGGAGAAAAAGCCGACCTACAACCACGGCAACGTCATCTACGAAATGATCTCCATCGAGTTCACCGAGGCCAGCCGCTATATCCTCAAGGGCAAACCGGTTGCGACCAAGGCCGGCAACAGCGATGTCGAAATCCTGACCGGTCCTTTTACCGAGAAGAACGGCACCTACCAGTGCACCGGCGATTTCACCGGCACCGTGACTGTCAGCGGCACCGGCTCCAACAAGGACGTCACCGTGAATACGGGCGGCGAGGAGCAGAAGACGACCGGTAACGTTTCCGCCCCGTCTTCCGGCAGCAGCGACAAGACCAATGCCTCCCGTACCTGGAAGGTCGCGAGCTGCATCGTCAACGTCAGCGGCAACGGCATCAGCGTCAACAAGGGCTTTAACGGCTGCAACCTGCAGACAATCGCGGCCTACATCGCCGAGAACGGTGGCAAAAACATCTCCCCCTCCGATTTCGCCGGCTACGATGTGACCGAAATCCTCTTCACCGGCTCCAACACCGTGGTTATCAGCTTCAAGGACGCTCCTGACTTCGGCGGTTCCTATACCCTCAATGGCGAGAACTTCTCGATGACGCTGGAAGTCGGCGGCAACGACCTGGTCAACCAGAAGGCGACCGGCTTCCTGAGCTTCCCGTCCGACGGCAAGGCCGAGTTCAGCCTGATGATGTCCTTCAAGGGCTATACCGGCGGTATCGACTTCTCCCTCACCGAGGTCAAGTAAGGATCGACCGTTTCGCATAAAAAAGCTCCGGACGAGAATCCGGAGCTTTTTTTATGGATCAGCGTCGTCTAAAGCGATTCCTTGGAGACGACCGGGTTGCCGTAGATGTGCCAGAAGATATCGCGGCAAGCATCCTTGTCGAGACGTTTCTCGAGCTTGCCGAGCTTGTGTTCCGTATAGGCCTTGAAGGCCTCCAGGTCCTCCGGCGTATAGTAGTCCGTATACTTGGACGTCCCGTTCATCAGGTCGTAGCCCATATAATTGGTCTTGAAAAGCCGGTAGCCTTCGATGACGCGGCGGTCCACGGCGCGGCGGATGAACTGGTAGCGGTCGTTGCCGCCGCAGTTCGCGGCCGCTTCGATTTCCGCGTCCGAGAGGGGCGTTCCGATGTGGAGATGGACGCGGCCTTTCTGCTGGCGGATGCCGGTCAGGATGCTGTGCATGTCCTCATCCGGCTTCTTGACGTATTTCTGCGTCCGGGAAATCAGGACCTCGCGGGCCTTGCGGAAATCGCAGGGCTCGTATTCGTAGGAAATGCTCATCGGGACGATGTGGAGCGCCGAGAAATTCTCGACGAAACTCCCCTCCCCGCTCATGTCGAACATCTTCAGGAGGCCCTGCTCGGTCGTATCGAGGCCGTTCTTCGTGCGGCCCTGCCGCTGCGCAATCCAGACGGATCCGGCCCCGCTCGTCACGGTCTGGCGGATATAGCGGGACAACGTCAGCGAAGACAGATACAGCTCGCGGGCGGAAATGCCGCGGACGACCTTGATCATTCCGTTGGAACGCAGGAGCACCTCGACCGTGTCGTTCGCCAGGAGGTTGTCCCCGACGGCGACCTGCGTCAGCGGAAGGCCGGCGCGGAAGAGCGTGTAGAGGGTGAACGCCGGATCGAGGACGATGTCGCGGTGGTTCGACATCGCGAGGAAATTCTTCTCGATGCCGTGCAGGTTCTCGACGCCGTCGCTCGTGAAATCGGTCACCGTGTTCTGCAGGACCCATTCCACAGCCGTGTACATGATGGTTTTCTGGAAGTCATCCACGCCGCGGATCTGGCGGAGCATCTTGCTCAGCGTGTTGATGGGCTTGCGGGGAAACAGGTATTTGCTGACGGCGTAGACCATCGGATGGCTGGCGATGCGCGCAAGGCCGGCCACCGCTTCTTCGTCGGTATACGGGCGGATGTCTTCGAATTCGTTGTTAACGTTCGGGTTATCCATAAAGTCAATTTTTCAAATGTAATAAAAAATCAGGCGCGCAGCAACAGCGAACTGTCGCCGTAGCTCAGGAAGCGGAAGTCATGCGCGAGCGCATAATCGTAGATCGTCCGCCAGTCCCCGCCGACAAAAGCGGACACCAGCAGGATCAGCGTGCTCTCCGGCTGGTGGAAATTGGTCACCAGCATCTCCACAATGCGGAAGCGGAAGCCCGGAACGATGATGATGCGCGTGGCGAGGCGGAGCGTGTCGCGGCCGGTGCGTTCCAGCCAGGCGATCAGCGCGTCCAGCGCCTCTTCGGTGGAATAAGGGTATTCCCGCGTGTACGGGGCCCACTGGTCAATCTCTTCCGGCGCCCCCTTCTCCAGGCAGGCGACACCCGCATAGTAGAGGGATTCGAGCGTACGCACGGAGGTCGTCCCCACGGCGACGACCCTGCGGGAGCCCTCCCGCAGCTTGCGGAGCAGCTCCAGGCGCACGGAGAAAGGCTCCCGGTGCATCGGATGGGCCGCGACGTCGCCCCCCTTGACGGGCAGGAAGGTTCCGGCGCCGACATGGAGGCAGACCTCCTCCAGCGGAATCCCCTTCGCGGCAATGGCGTCCAGCACCCGCTGCGTAAAATGCAGGCCGGCCGTCGGAGCCGCCACAGAGCCTCTGTAGCGCGCGTAAAGCGTCTGGTAACGCTCCAGGTCCACCGCCTCCGTCCGGCGGTTCAAATATGGCGGAATCGGCATATTCCCGCAGCGTTCCAGTACCTGTGAGAAAGGCACATCCCCCTGCCAGCGGAATTCCACCACGCCGGTCTGTCCCTCCCGCTCCACAAGCATCGCCTGCAGGTCCAGGGCCGCCAGCGCAGCATCGCCTTCACCGCAGGCCAGGCGGATCCATTCCCCCTTCCAGCGCTTCGCGTTGCCGATGACGCATTTCCAGCGGCAGCGGCCGACAGCGGCAAAAACAAGCGCATATTCGGACGGCTCCACCGGTTCAAGGCAGAATACCTCGATATGGGCGCCGGTCTCGCGCCGGAAGAACAGCCGCGCAGGAACCACCTTTGTATCGTTGAAAACCAGCATTGCATCGTCCGGAAGCAGGTCCGGAAGGTCCCGGAAGTGGAATTCATCCACCTGTCCGCCGCGATAACGCAGCAGTTTCGACGCATCACGCTCCGGCAGCGGATATTTGGCGATCCGTTCCTCGTCGAGCGGGTAGGAGAAATCGGCGGTATTGATGCTCGGAATCATAGCGTACGCAAAGATACGAACTATTTTCGACGTGCAGAAAATGGGACAAAACATTTTATCCCATTTTCAAGTAAGTTAACATTTGTAACTATCTTGGGAAATTTGCATTTGTATTTGTGAATTCACATAAATAAACGACGCATCTTACGTAAAGATTCACAAATCTAACATAACGAATTATTATCAAAATGGATGATACCTTACTAATTGCTAATACTCAGATATTTATATATCTTCACGTGAAGAATCGTTCCAAGACAAGTTCATGGTAACGGCAATGCATCGGGAGACCGGACGTTGCGCTGAATGGAAAAACCTTAATTATTACTTTTAAAATCAAATAAATATTCATATTTATCTAATTTAAATTCCAGGTATTATTCCTCCCACGTTCAGGCATTTGATGTAGAATTAAGATTTGTAACTTGTAAACCGCGGCTTGCGCGCAAGCGAATAAATGTTTACATTTGTGTCAACCAGATTCGTTTCCAGATGAACACCCGTTTGCAGCATTTTTTAACGGCCGAGAACATTTCCCAGGCGCAGCTCGCCGATACGATCCACGTCGCACGCGCCAGCGTCTCCCACATCCTCGCCGGCCGCAACAAACCCGGCTTCGATTTCATCGAAAGCCTGGGCCGCCATTACCCCGGCCTGAACCTCGAGTGGCTGATTACCGGACGCGGCAAGATGTACAAGGCCGCCGCCCCCGCGCCGGAGCCCGCTCCCCTGCCGGAACCGCCCGCAGAGGCCCCTTCAGCGCAGGAAACAGAGGAAGAACCGGTCCTGGACCTGGTCCTCGACAAGGCCCCTGAAACCGCGGCTCCCCTGCCGCCGGCGCCGCGCCGCATCCGCAAGGTCCTCGTCTTCTACGACGACAATACCTACGCGGAACTTTAAGCGAAACTTTTTCGTACCTTTGCGGAAAACAGGTACGCTATGTTTTCTGATTATCTGATTCCCGCCGGCAGGGTCGGGCTGAGCGTGACGGGCGACCCGGCGATGCGCCGGATGCGCCTTTATGCCCTGAGAGGCTTTTCCGTGCTGGAATACGGGCCGTTCGACGGGGATCCGCGGGCGACCGTGGACCTGCTCTCGGGCCGTTTCCACGCCGGGGCTACGCTCGCGCTCGCGCTCTCCCCTTTCCCGGAAAGCGAACGGGAGGACGCCATCCTCCGGGATATGGAAAACCGCTTCACGATCCTGTACGACTTCGCCGACTTCTTCATCGTCAACCTCGATTACCGGATTGCCGACCTGGCCGAGGACATCCTCTCCGCCATGCTGGTCGTCCGCGCCCGTGAGGACCGCTACAAGCCGATTGCCGTCCGCCTGAGCAAGACCCTCTCCGGGACGACGGTCGACGGCATCCTCCACTATTGTAGGTTTTATGGAATTGACGCTGTCGTATCCGCTAATTATAAAGAACTTATCAAAAAGACACAAGGCCGTTACGACGTCCTTGCCGACCTGGAGGAAACCGGCCCCGAGGCCGTCGCGGAAGCCCTCCGCAGCGGTGCGCTGATGGCCCTGCTGAAGACCCCGCGCGCAGGCCGCTCCGTCCTGCGCCGCGCCCGGAAACTCCTGGAGGAACCGAAAAAATGATTACCGCATCCGTCTGCACCATCGGCGACGAGATCCTGATCGGACAGATCGTCGACACCAACTCATCCCATATCGCACGCGCCCTCGGCGAAACCGGCGTCCGCGTGACCGCCATGACCTCCATCCCGGACGACGGGGACCGCATCGTCGCGGACCTGGACACCGCCCTGCGCAGCAGCGACGTCGTCGTCGCGACCGGCGGCCTCGGACCGACGAAGGACGACATCACCAAACCCGCCCTCGCCCGCCTCTGGGGCCGCGAAGGCTGGTATGAGCACGCCGGCCAGAAGGCGCGCGTCATCAGCATCCTCCACTCCCGCGGCCTCGACGTACTCGACGTCAACCTGCAGCAGGCGATGGTCCCCGAAGGGTGCGACGTGATTGAAAACAAGCTCGGGACGGCCCCCGTCATGGTCTTTCGCTTCGACGCAGCCCGCTACGGCCACCCGGCGACCCTGTATTCCCTGCCCGGCGTCCCCTACGAGGCCCTCGGCGCCATCCCGGACCTCATCGCCGACATCCGTGCCCACTATCCCCTCTCGGATATCCGCCACAAGACCCTGATGGTCTACGGCCTCGCGGAATCCGCCCTGGCGAAGAAGATCGAAGCCTGGGAGGACGCCCTCCCCCCGCAGCTCCACCTCGCCTACCTGCCGAACCAACTGACCGGCGTCCGGCTGCGCCTGTCCGCCTACGGGATGGAAGAAGCCGCCGCGGAAAGCCTCATAGAGGCCCAAATCCGGGCCTTGAGGCCATTGCTGGGATCGTACCTCTATTCGGAGCAGGACGACACGCTGCAGGCCACGATAGGCCGTCTGCTGCGCGGCACCGGCAAGACCCTCTGCGCCGCCGAGTCCGCGACCGGCGGGATGATCTCCCACCTGATCACTTCCGTCAGCGGCTCCTCCGAGTATTATAAAGGAAGTATAACTTCCTATGCAGCAGAAATTAAAGAGAAGTTACTCGGAGTTGAAGATGAGGTAATCAAGACCAAAGGCATCGTCAGCAAGGAAGTAGCTTCGCAGATGGCCGAAGGCGCCCGGAAGCTTCTGGGCTGCACCTATGCCGTCGCGACGACCGGATGGGCCGACAAAACCGGCGACGAATTCGAGCCGGCGGGGACCGTCTGGGTCGCCGTCAGCGGTCCGGAAGGGACCCGCGCCGCCCGTTTCCAGTACAAAAACGGCCGCGAAAGGAACATCGAGCGCTTCGCCGCCTCCGCCTTGAACGAATTGCGGCTCTACCTCGAAAATGAGCACCAACTAGCTGATAAAGAGGTTACGAAACAAAAGAGTTTAATCTGTTAACATTTTTGTTAACCCCGCTTTTCCTGCACTTTTCGCAGGACCCGAAGGAAATTCCCCCCGGCAATCTTCGCGATGGCCGCCTCGTCGTAGCCGCGGGAGCGCAGCTCCCCGAAGAGCAGCGGCAGCCGGGCCACCGTCTCCAGTCCGGACGGCGGAACTTCGATTCCGTCGAAGTCCGTCCCGATGCCGACGGCGTCGATGCCGGCGATCCGGACGACGTGGTCGATGTGGTCCGCGATTTCCCGGACACCCGGACGCGGCAGGGCGATCAGCGCATCCTGGACTTCGTTCCAGGCGGCGCGGGCCGCCGGGTCCGCCGGGTTCGCGATGAAGCGGTCCTCGGCGTCCATCCGCTCCTCCAGCCCGGAGTTGGCGAGCACGCGGGCGAATTCGTCCGACAGGAAGACCGGGTAGAAGTTGACCTGGACCACCCCGCCCTTCTCCGCGATGCCGCGGATCAGTTCGTCCGGCAGGTTCCGGCGGTGGGAGGCCAGCGCCCGGCAGCAGGAGTGCGTCGAGACGATCGGGGCCTCGGAGTACTCCAGGCAATCCCGGACGGTCGCATCCGCAGCATGGGCGATGTCGATCAGCATCCCCTGCCGGTTCATCGCCGCGACCAGCTCCCGGCCGAACGGGCTCAGTCCGCCCCAGCGTCCTTCGCCCGCACAGGAATCGCAGATGTCATTGTCCCCGTTGTGGCATAGCGTGATATAGCGGACGCCCCGTTTCCAGAAGGCCTCCATCTCCGCGACCGAGCCCATCAGCGGCGAGCCGTTCTCCATTCCTATCAAAATGGATATCAATCCTTTCTGCTTATTTATCTCAACTTCTTCAGCAGAATGAGCAAAGGCGACCAGATCCCCGTTTTCCCAGACCTGGCGATCCAGCTCGTCGAGCAGCCGGAGCGCATAGGCATGCGCCTCGGCCGGGGCCAGCCGGTTCGGGGTAAAGAGCGCAAAGAAGGAGGCGTCCACGCCGCCGGCTTTCAGTTTCGGGAAATCCACCTGGGCATGGTCGTTGTCGCGGCGGAAATCGCGCAGCCGCACCATCTGGGAGGGGCTGTCGCAATGGGAATCAAGGACGATCATACATCTTGTTTTTCGAGGAGCTCCCCCCACTCGGCCGTCTTGGCATCCAGATCTCTCTGATACTCCAGGTAAGAGCGCGTAAGCTCCATAATATCATCATTTTCACCCGGATTCGAAAGGATAGTTTCCAGGCGCTTCATCTCCGCTTCCAGCTTCGTAATCCCGTTTTCCAGCCAGGCGATGCGGTCACGGATGCGGCGGGCCTCCCTGCTGCGGGAGCGGGCCTCCTCCCAGGAGACGCGCTTGCCCGCGGGCGCCGGAGCGGCAGCTGCCGGAGCCTGCGGCTGCGCCGCGGCCGGCTCCGCCTTCCGCTCGAGTTCGCGGAGCGTCTCGAGGTGACGCTGCTCCAGGAACACGGAGAAGGATTCCAGGTGTTCCTTGACGCGTCCGTCGCGGAATTCGTAGAACTTGTCGACCAGGCCGTCGAGGAAGTCGCGGTCGTGCGAGACGATGACCAGGGAGCCGTCGTAGTCCAGCAGGGCCTGCTTCAGGACGTCCTTGGAGCGGATGTCCATGTGGTTGGTCGGCTCGTCGAGCGCGAGGAGGTTGTAGTTCTGGAGCAGGAGCTTGGCCATGCCGAGCCGCGCGCGTTCGCCGCCGCTGAGGACGGAGACCCGCTTGTCGATATCCTCCCCCTTGAAGAGGAAGGCACCGAGGATGTCGCGCAGGCGCGAGCGGACGTCGCCGACGGCGATGCGGTCGAGCGTGGAGAAGACAGTCTCCTTCCCGTCGAGGACGTCCTCCTGGTTCTGGGCGAAATAGCCGGTCAAGACGTTGTGGCCAATGCGGGCCTCGCCGGCCAGGGGCGCCAGCTCTCCGGTCAGGATGCGCATCAGCGTGGTCTTGCCCTCGCCGTTGCGCCCGATCAGGGCCACCTTCTCTCCCCTTTTCACTTCGATGTCCGCATCGCGGAAGACGACCTTGCCGGGATAGCCGGCTTCCAGTCCCGTCGCCCGGAAGACCACGTCCCCGGCGCGCGGCGCCGGCGGGAACTTCACCCGGATGCGGGAGCTGTCCGTCTCGTCGATCTCGATGCGCTCCAGCTTTTCGAGCGCCTTGATCCGGGACTGGACCTGGTTCGACTTGGTCGGCTTGTAGCGGAAGCGGTTGATGAAATCCTCGGATTTCTCGATCATCCGCTGCTGGTTCTCGTAGGCGGCGGTCTGCTGGGCGACGCGTTCGGCGCGCAGGACCGTGTAGCGGCTGTACGGGACCTTGTAGTCGTAGATCTTGCCGAGCATGATCTCGACGGTCCGTTCCGTCACGTTGTCCAGGAACTTGCGGTCGTGGGAGACAAGCATCAGCGCCCCGCGGAAGGCCTTCAGGTAGCTCTCGAGCCACTCGATGGACTCGATGTCGAGGTGGTTCGTCGGCTCGTCGAGGAGCAGGACGTCCGGGTCGCGCAGGAGGAGCTTCGCCAGCTCGATGCGCATATTCCAGCCCTGGCTGAAGGTCTCGGTCTTCCGGCCGAGTTCGTCCTCGCGGAAGCCCAGGCCCTTCAGGGTGCGGCGGGCGCGGACCTCGGGCGGTTCGCTCCGGGAGACGGCGAGCAGGTCGTTCAGCTCGTTCAGGCGGCTGAGCAGGGCCTCGTAGGCGGCGGACTCGTAATCGGTCCGGCCGGCAATCTCTTCGGTGATGGCAGCGATCTCCCGCTCGGCGCCGAGGAGCGTGTCGAAGGCGGTCATCGCCTCTTCGAGGACCGTACGGCCGCGGTGGTGTTCCATCAGCTGGGGAAGATAGCCGATCGTAAGGTGGTTCGGGCGGTCGACCGAGCCGGAGGTCGGCGGGTCGATGCCGCAGATGATCCGCATCAACGTCGTCTTGCCGGCGCCGTTGCGGCCGACCAGCCCGATCTTGTCAGTCTCACTGATGTGGAAACTGACGTGGTCGAGCAGGACGGAGCTGCCGAATGCGACGGTGACTTCGCCGAGGGAAATCATGGGAGGTTATGCCCCGAGGGCCTTGAGGGCCGTTTCGATGGCCTCGATGCGGGAGAGGGCGTCCGCCTCTTTCTTGCGCTCGACGGCGACGACGGCCTCCGGCGCGTGGGCGACGAACTTCTCGTTCGCGAGCTTGGCGCGCACGCCGGCGAGGAACTTCCGCTGGTATTCCAGGTCGGCCTGGAGCTTGGCGGTCTCTTCCGCGGCGTCCACGCGGCCTTCCAGGGCGACGAAGAGCTTGCTCGTGCCGACGACGAAGGAAGCGCCCGCACCCGCGGCCTCACCGACGGAGACATGCACGCCGGCCAGCTTCTCGAGCACCGGGAACATCTCCTGCGGGAAGGAGGCGTCGACATACAGGTCGAGGGGTTCCTTCGGGGAAATGCCTTTTTCCTGGCGCAGGGCGCGGATGTTGCCGGCCGCCTCGGCGGCGAGAGCGAAGTCGGCGATGCGCTGCGCGCTGTATTCGCCGGCCTTCGGGGTCGGGGCGAAGAGGATGGTCTCCCCTTCCCTGCGGTCGGTGAGGGCCTGCCAGAGCTCTTCGGTGATGAAGGGCATGACCGGGTGGATCAGGCGGAGGAGGCTGTCGAAGAAGCCGAGGGTCGCCTCATAGGTCCTGCGGTCGACCGGCGTCCCGTAGGCAGGCTTGACGAGCTCGAGGTACCAGGAGCAGTAATCGTCCCAGAAGAGCCTGTAAACGGTCATCAGGGCGTCGGAGATGCGGAACTTAGAGTAATGGTCCTCCACGGTCGCGACGGTCTGGGAGAGCTTGTCGGAGAACCAGCGGACCGCGAGGGCCGCGGCCTCGCCCTGCGGGGCGGCGTCGTCCACGGTCCAGCCGCGCACCAGGCGGAAGGAGTTCCAGATCTTCGCGCAGAAGTTGCGGCCCTGCTCGACCTGGCTTTCGTCATAGAAGATATCGTTGCCGGCGCTCGCGCAGAGGAGCATGCCGATGCGGACGGCGTCGGCGCCGTACTTCGCGATGAGGTCGAGCGGGTCGGGGCTGTTGCCGAGGGTCTTGCTCATCTTGCGGCCGAGCTTGTCGCGGACGATGCCGGTAAAATAAACGTTCGAGAACGGTTCGCGGCCCATGAACTCCTCGCCGGCCATGATCATGCGGGCCACCCAGAAGAAGATGATGTCCGGGGCGGTCACGAGGTCGCTGGTCGGGTAATAGTACTTCAGGTCGGCGTTCGGCTCGTGGTCCGGGTTGCCGGGGAAATCGGGGTCGAAGACGGAAATCGGCCAGAGCCAGGAGCTGAACCAGGTGTCGAGGACGTCCTCGTCCTGGCGGAGGTCGGCGGCCGTGAGCGCAGGGTTGATCTTCTGCGCGGCCTTGAGCGCCGCTTCCGCGTCCGGTTCAACGACGACCTGGCCGTCCGGCAGGTACCAGGCGGGGATGCGCTGGCCCCACCAGAGCTGGCGGGAGATGCACCAGTCGCGGGCGTTCTCCATCCAGTGGCGGTACGTGTTGTAGTAGCGCTCCGGGATGAAACGGGTCCGGCCGCTTTCGACGGTCTCGAGGGCGGTCTTCGCGAGGAGGTCCATCTTCAGGAACCACTGGGCGGAGAGCTTCGGCTCGATGACGGCGTCGGTGCGCTCGCTGTAGCCCACCGGAGAGGTATAGTCTTCTATCTTGAGGAGGTTGCCGGCTTCTTCGAGCATCCCGACGATCTTCTTGCGGGCGACGAAGCGGTCCTCGCCGACAAGGATCTGCGCCTTCTCGTTCAGGCGGCCGCGGTCGTCGATGATCTCGAGGACCGGGAGGTTGTGGCGCAGGCCGATTTCATAGTCGTGGACGTCGTGGGCCGGGGTTACCTTGAGGCAGCCGGTACCGAAGTCCATCTCGACGTAGTCGTCCTCGATGACGGGGATCTCGCGGTTGATCAGCGGGATCAGGACTTTCTTGCCGCGGAGCCAGTGGTGGCGCTCATCGGCGGGGTTGACGCAGATCGCCGCGTCGGCCATGATGGTCTCCGGGCGGGTCGTGGCAATCACGAGGTACTGGTCGGTCGGGTTGCCGGCGCCGTCGGAGATGAAGTATTTCAGGTGGTAGAAATGGCTCTGGGTATCCTTGTGGATCACTTCGTCGTCGCTGACGGCGGTCAGGGCCACCGGGTCCCAGTTGACCATCCGGACGCCCTTGTAAATCCATCCCTTGCGGTAGAAATGGACGAAGGTGCGGATGACGGCCGCCGAGAGGGCCGGCTCCATCGTGAAGCGGGTGCGGTCCCAGTCGCAGGAGCAGCCGAGCTTGCGGAGCTGCTGGAGGATGATGCCGCCGTGCTCTTCCTTCCATTCCCAGGCGTATTTGAGGAACTCCTCGCGGGTGATGTCATCCTTGGAGATGCCCATGCCCTTGAGCTTGGCGACGACCTTGGATTCGGTGGCGATCGAAGCGTGGTCCGTGCCCGGCACCCAGCAGGCGTTCCTGCCGTCCATCCGCGCCTTGCGGATCAGTACGTCGTTGAGGGTGTTGTTCAGCACGTGCCCCATGTGGAGGATGCCCGTCACGTTCGGCGGCGGAATCACGATCGTATAGGGTTCCCGGCTGTCCGGTTCCGAATGGAAAAACTTGTTCTCGAGCCAATAGGCGTACCACTTGTCCTCGACCTCGCGGTGGTCGTATTTCGCGTTCAATTCCATAGAATGGGTTTTACGTTTCAACTAATCTCGCAAATGTACGACATTTTGCTTAAATTTGCGATTACAAGTGACCCTGCCATGGAAGAAAAGAAACAAATCAGCCTCGAACTCAAGCCCGAGATCGCGAAAGGCTCCTACAGCAACCTCGCCATCATCACCCACTCCCGCAGCGAATTCATCATCGATTTCGCGACGATGCTCCCCGGCCTCCCGAAGCCCGAGATCACGAACCGCCTCGTCATGACCCCGGAGCACGCCAAGCGCCTGATGAACGCGCTGGCGGAGAATGTCAGCAAGTACGAAGCTTCCTTCGGACGCATCGAACTCGCCGGAGAACCGCGCGCCACGTTCAACATCAACGACTTCAACCCCGGCAATGGAACCAAGTCCTGAGGTCCTCCGCGCCATCCGCGCCATCGCCCTCGACATCGACGGCGTCATCACCGACGGCGGCCTGATTCCGCTCGCCGACGGGGACCTGCTGCGCAAGTTCGACGCGAAGGACTCCTTCGCGATCCGCGTCGCCGGGAAGAAAGGCTACAAGGTCGCCATCATTTCCGGCGGTGACACCCGCGCCCTGCGGCTCCGCTGCCTGAACCTCGGCATCCCGGAGGAGAACCTCTTCCTCGGAAGCCGCGGGAAACTCGCCGTGTTCCGGGATTTCTGCGCCCGCGAGGGGCTGGAGCCGCGCGAGGTAATGTACCTGGGCGACGACATCCCGGACACGCAGGTGCTGCGCGCCTGCGGGCTGGGCGTCGCGCCGGCGGACGCCGTCCCGGAGGCCTGCGCCGCCGCGGACTTCGTCTCCCCCTTCCCGGGCGGCAGGGGCTGCGTGCGCGACAGCATCGAGCGGGTCCTGAAGGCCCAGGGGCAATGGGTCTTCGACGAAGACAAGTACGACCAGATCTTCTAGGCAATGAAACGTATCATCCTGGGCAGCAATTCCCCGCGGCGGCGCGAGCTGCTTGCGGCGCTGGACCTGCCCTTCACCGTCGACACCGGCAACACCTTCGAGGAACATTACGCCCCCGGAACGCCGGCCGAAGAGATTCCCTGCATCCTCTCCCGCGGCAAGTCCCACGGCTTCCACCGCCCCCTGGCGGACGACGAGGTCCTGATTACGGCGGACACGGTCGTGATCGACGGAGCGCGGGTGCTCGGCAAGCCCCGTGACCGCGCGGAGGCGTTCGCGATGCTCCGCGAGCTGTCGGGCAAGACCCACGCGGTCATCACCGGCGTGACCATCCGCGACACCGCCCGCGAAGAGACCTTCTCGGACACGGCCCGGGTCACCTTCCGCGCACTGTCAGACGAGGAAATAGGCTATTACATCGACACGTACAAGCCTTTCGACAAGGCCGGCGCCTACGGCATCCAGGAATGGATCGGCTACGCCGCCATCACCCGCCTTGAAGGCTCTTTCTACAACGTCATGGGCTTCCCCACCCACGCCGTCTACTCAGCCCTCCAGCGCTTTCTGTAAGCTTTCGAGGGCGTCGGCGAGGAGGGAGCGGGGGCAACCGACGTTCAGGCGCATGAAGCCCGCGCCGCCGGGGCCGAACATCGCACCGTCGTTCAGCAGGAGGTGGGCCTTGTCCATGAACAGGGAGACCAGGTCCTGCTGCGGGAGGCCGAGGGCACGGCAGTCGAGCCAGACGAGGAAGCTGGCCTGCGGTTTGAGGCAGCGGACCTGCGGGATGTTTTCCTTCAGGTACCGGTCGACAAAGTCCACGTTATCACGGACATAAGCAAGCATTTCGCGGCGCCAGGCATCCCCTTCGGGGGTATAGGCGGCCATCGTGGCGACGGCGCTGAAGATGGGCGGGTAATCGATTTCGTCGGCCTCGAGGAAGCCGAAGAAACGCTTGCGGAGCGCCGGGTCGCGGATGATGACATAGGAAGAAACGATGCCGGCGATGTTGAAGGTCTTGGAGGGGGCCATGAAGGTGATGGCGTTCGAGGCCGCCTGCGCGGAAACGGAGGCATACGGGTGGTGCGGCGAGCCGTCGAGGACCATTTCCGAATGGATTTCGTCGGAGATGACGATGACGCCGCGCGGGGCGGTGATTTCCGCGAGGCGGCGCAGGGTCGCCGGGTCCCAGCAGATGCCGGCCGGATTCTGGGGGTTGCTGAGGATCAAGACTTTGACCTTGTCATCCAGGAGCCGCTCGAGCCCGTCCAGGTCCATCCTGTAACCCTGAAGGACGCCTTCTTTTTCCACCGGAAGCAGCGGATTCCAGACCACCTCGAGGGCGTGGCCCTCCGGGACAATCCGGAACGGGTGATAGACGGGCGACTGGATCACGACTTTGTCGCCGGGGCGGCAGAAACAGTCCAGGACGAAGCCGATGCCCTTCACGATGCCGGGCACGAAGGCCATTTCCTCCGGCGGGACCTCCCAGCCGTGGATGCGCTTCACCCACGCGGCCACCGTCGGCCAGTACTCCTTCGCCGTGCGGGGATACCCGAACACCGGGTGGTCCAGCCGGCGGCGCAGCGCCTCCAGGATAAAGTCCGGCGTCCGGAAATCCATATCGGCCACCCAGAACGGCTTCAAGTCCGTCCGCCCCAGGTCGCGTGCAATCCCGTCATACTTCTCGCATCCGCTCCCCCACCGGTCCACCACCTCGTCAAAATCGTATTTTCCCATATGCTTCTCTAGTTTAATGATTCGTTTTCGTCTCCCGGGCGCATTTCGAGCCCTTTTTGTGCCCGGCACCCGTTTTTTTCGCCTCCCGGGCGCATTTTCAGCCTTTTTTGCGCCCGGAACCGGCGGGCTCCACCCGGAACCGGCCGTCGGCCTCGCGGACGATAACGTCGCCTTCGTTCACATAGACGAAGCCGTCGTCCGTCACAAGCGTCAGCATCGTAAAGCCCATGCAGAAATACGGCGCCAGGATCCTGTCCCCGCAGAACCGCCTCACCGCATCTTCATTCGTTCCCGTATACTGGATCCTTTCCATCCTGCAGCAATTCTTTCAACCTTTCCCGCATGCGGTCCGCCTCCTCCAGCAACTCATAGAGCCCATCCTCCGACAGCACGCCCCGCTTCACCCCCGCCGGGATCCTCCCGGCTTCATCCGCCTCGAAATCCTTCCTCCACCGCCCCGATTCCAAATAATCCCGCAGCGCAGCCAAATCCTCCGCCACCTGCTCATACCCATCCAGAACCTCCTCCAATCCACCCAGCGCGCGGCTGGCGGCATCATACCGCTCCTCCATCGCCCGCACCCGCGCGACCAGCGCCTTGCCTCCGCCTGCCGGCGATTTCTTTGTTTCCTTCATTCCGGTTTTGTTCGCCATGGTGCTATAGTATTTTCAATGCGATGTGGGCGCACGCCTCGGCATCGGCGAGGGCGTGGTGGTGACGGGTCAGGTCGAATCCACAGGCCGCGGCGACCGTGTCGAGTTTGTGGTTTGGCAGGCTCCCGCCGAAATGACGGCGGGAAGCGGCCAGCGTGTCGAAGAACTGATAGTCGGGATAGTCCATCCGGTAGACGCGGAAGACTTCCTTCAGGCAGCCTTCGTCGAAACAGGCATTGTGGGCCACGAGCGGGAGCCCTTCGACCAACGGGGCGATCTGCTCCCAGACATATGGAAATACCGGAGCGTCTTCCGTATCCTCCGGGCCGAGGCCGTGGACCTGGCGGCAGAACCACTGGTAGTATTCCGGCTCGGGATGGATCAGGCTGTAAAAAGAGTCGACGATTTCACCGCCGCGCACGACGACCACGCCGACGCTGCAAACGCTGCAGCGCTGCTCGTTGGCGGTCTCGAAGTCGATGGCGGCAAAATCCCTCATGGCGCTAACGAAGGGCTCCGACCAGGTCGTCCAGGCTTCCGACGACCGCATCGAAGAGTTTGTACATCAGTTCTGGCTCGACCATTTCCGGGATATAGGCGACAACGCGCCGGCCGGCGCCGGCCATCCAGCCGGCCTCGGTATGGGCGCTCCGCCCGGAGGGAAGGACGAGGACGCAGGTGTCGGCCCATTCCAGGGCCTCCATGTCAGCGGCGAACTGCCGCTCCGCCAGCGGATGGTGCAGCCCGGCTGCATATTCGGGGAAAGTCCAGTCCGGGGCGTTCTCATCCACGTCCGTCCAGTGGAACCCGGCTCCGCCGTGGGGCGGATTCCGGAAATCATAGACTTCGTGGCCTTCTGCCCTCAGGCGCGAGACCACTTCCGGGTAATACTTGTTCCTCCAGCTGGAGGCTACGTAAATCTTTGCCATGAATCAGCTTTTAACCGATACTAAGATAGGCAGAATTTCGTAAATTTACGCACTAAAACTATTGATATGACACTCGAACAAACCATCCAGGAAGCCATCAAGGAGGCCATGAAGGCCAAAGACAAGGTGGCGATGAACGCGACCCGCGCCATCAAGGGCGAAATCCTCCTCTTCAAGACCAGCGAAGGCGGGTCGAAGGAAGTCACGGACGGGGACATCCTCAAGATGATCCAGAAACTCGTCAAGCAGCGCCGGGAATCCGCGGAGCAGTTCGTCGCCGCCGGCCGCCAGGAACTCGCCGACAATGAGCTCGCCGAAGCCGCCGTCCTGGAGAAATACCTCCCGAAACAGCTCTCCGTCGAGGAAGTCCGCGCCAAAGTGCAGGAAATCATCGCCCAGGTCGGCGCGACCTCCATCAAGGACATGGGCAAGGTCATGGGCGCCGCGAACAAGGCCCTCGCCGGCCAGTCCGACGGCCGCACCATCTCCGGCGTCGTCAAGGAACTCCTTTCATAACTCCCCCTTCCGGTACCCCACCGCTCCCGGGCGCAAAATCGCCCCAAAACGCTCCCGGAATGTATAGTTAATCTTAATGAATAGCGTTTTCCAGCACTCGCCTTATCACTTCTCTCTCTTGCGAACCATCGGTCCTTAATCTTAAGAGAGGAAGATTGATGGATGCAAGAATAGAATCCTTCATTATATCACGCCGACTTTGCTCAGTACCGCTTTTATGATATTGCGTTCCATCCACTTCTATAGCCATTTTCGCTTTGTGAGTGACTTTATCAAAGATCAAGAAGTCTACATGAGTCCACGGATGAGAGGCATAGGTACGCTGCTCTTTAGATAATGGCGAAGCTTCTGTAACCAAATGCCTCATAGGATAGTGCATCAGAATGCCTAGATGCGCATATCCCTGCTCCTTGATCGTATCGCGGATAGCCCAGTACGTAAGGTTCTCAGAATCATATACAGAGACCCTCTTGTGTGTCTTATAGAAGTTCAGGAGGTCTTGGGTATAGTCATCGTAGAGAAAGTCGAAAATGGATGATATTTCGCTTTCTACACTCTTTCCTTGATAATACTCTATATAGTCTATCAGGTCACGAATATTAGAGTCAGGTTGCTCATCGGCAGAGACGACCAATGTAAACTGCCTCCTTGCCCTTGATACGGCAACATTCAGCAGGTGAGGATCATCAGTGAACTCCTTGACCTGATTATCCACTGTGGAAAGGACTATAGCATCATCCTCACGACCTTGGAATTTATGAACAGTAGCAATAGCATAGCATCGGCCCATTGTCTCCAGTGCTTCATGTAGTGCGTTCACTTGATTGTTGTATGGAGCTATGATGCCAATGTCCGTGAATCGTTCCTCGAGTGCAGGGATAATCTCCTTTGTTATGGTTTCAACCTGGCGGAAATTGACTGTGCCTCTTGCGTGGTTTCCTTTCACCGTCCTGACTACACGAACAGGTGTAAACTCGCCTTCACTCTTTTTCATCGGGATCAATTCACCATTGTAGAACTGCTTGCTACAGAATCCAATGATAAGAGGGTCACAACGATAATGCTCCCGCAAAAGCGTCTGGGGAATGCGAGGATAAAGGGTACAGAGAGACGACAAGAAACTATTTGTAGAATATCTATAGGCCTCTGCAATGCTGTATTTGGCAAAGATTGCGCTGACGACTTCTTCCGTATGATGGTCTACGACATTTGGCAACTGCTTTAAGTCGCCCACGATAACAGTATTCCTTGCACAACTCAATGCCAAAGCGCCGGCAGCTATGTCCACCTGAGAAGCCTCGTCCATTATCAAGTAGTCAAACTTGTAGGCCGGATTAACATTAGATGTGGCTGAAAATGTAGTACTGAGGACCACTGGGTATTCCTGCAAGAACTCTCGTGTCCTTAAATAAATCTCATCGGTTGAAAAGACGGCACGTTCTTTTTTAGCATTGTATCGTCGGCACAGATGGTCTTTCAGAATTTGCAACGAAATATCTCGTAATTGTTCATTCTTGTCATCAACTCCTTTCACAAACTCTCGGTATTGCCTACATTGCTCTTCAAGTCCTTTAATTCTGGTAGAAACAAGAAGGTATTGGAGTTCATCCGGAGCCTCGTCCGTGAATGGAAGCCGATGGTAATGGAGCCTGAATCGTGTCCACCAGGAAAGACGTTGCTTCCGTTCCATTTCTCTGCATACGAGGAGAAAGTATTTCTCGAGTTTACAGACCGGCCATTGCTTCTTTGATTCGTATTTCTTTGGGAATCTCTCAACTTGACGTTTATATTCGGTCAATCTCTCCGCACAAAGGGCCAACTTCTCTTGACATTCATATAGTTCTTGCAATTCTTGTGATAGAGCGACGGCGTTTTGACGGATCTGCTCGACATTTTCCAGTTTCCATGACTCCATCTCGGGAAAGGTACCAGTCTGTCCATCAACAAAGTCCTTCTTATTACTAGCTCGTCCCAGTTGTGCACAAATAAAACCGAGTCCCGCGGCCTCTAACTTCTCCTTGATATTTTCAACAGCCGAGTTGTTATTCGAGACAATCTCCATTGTTTTTCCGTCCAGGAGCAAATTAGCCAGAATATTGAGGATGGTCTGCGTTTTTCCTGTGCCAGGAGGCCCTTGAATGACGCTAACCGTGTTCTCAAGAGCGCTTCTTACAGCCTTGTACTGGCTCCTATTGCAGCCAAAAGGGAAAATCGGGGCGCTCTTAGGTCCAACTGTGTTCCCATATGCATCAACGTTCAGATAGGCCTCCAAAAGGGAATTCTTTGCCACAAATTCCATCCTCGCGTATTTGTCGGACAAACTTACCGTCTTGTCATCATCGACCGGTATAACATTGTACTTTGCGACTTCATTCAAGTACTCCCAGACATTGATGGAACGTTGGTCGTCAATGTGTTCCTCAATGGAAATATAATCGGCCGGGTAGTTCTTCCCCATGCCGTTCTCAAAGATAATCCGGTATGCCTTGTTCTCTCGCCCTTCAAAAACACGCACACCAAGAACATGGAAGAATACTTCGCCATCATTGTTACGAATAACGCGAAAAGGAGGTTCCAACTGTTCGGAGAATACCGCAACATCCACATTGGAAACATTATAATACAGATAGTTATCTCCCTTATTAAACTGCACATAATAGCGCCCGCGGCGCTCATCAAAGCCAAAGGACCTAATATCATCACGAAGTTTGAAAGCACCGGATTGGTCTTTCAAAAAAAAGATCTGCTTTATTTGAGGCATCTGACTAGCAGCTATAAAACAACGAGATCAGCGGCACAAAACGCCTTATATATCACAAATATAGCAATTTTATTGAATGAATCGATAGTAAATAGTATGGCGTTATCCTAGCAGAATGGGATTGCGGGATTGCGGAATATTTCGGAACTTTGGGGAGACTTGCGGACACGGTGTCCGCGGAATAAAACTTATAACTATGGAAACTTCATCTTTTGATGCGGGGATACCCCCGCGGGCACATTCGTTTCGCGAGCGCGAGAATGCCTGCCTGAGACTCTTCAATGCAGCACTTCGAGCCGGGAATACCTTCTGGCATATCTGTACCCCAGGAAATGGTCAAGCGATCATTTTCAGATGCAGGGATGATTACGCTTTCGGCATGACGGCGGCGGCAACCTGCGCGCACGATGCCGGCGTTACCATCATCACTTTCGAGTTGATGAGCAACCATGTACATTTCATCATCCGGGCCCGCTCCAAAGAAGCAGCCCTGGATTTCTTTCGCCGGTTTAGGAAAAGACTGCAGCGCTACTTTTCAGATCATGGCAAGATTCGGGACCTGACCGGATTCGATTGTGGAGAGCCTGTCGCCATCGAAGATCTCGACGCCGTCCGCAACCAGATTGTGTACACGAACCGGAACAATTATCTGGTGGATCCGGACCAGACGCCTTTCTCATTCCCTTTCGGGGCAAATGCTTGTTATTTCAACCCATGGGCAAAAAACGCGGCAGGAAAAAGACTCGGCGAACTCTCGAAGCGGGCACAGGCGCAAATCCTTCAAACGAAAAAGCAAGGTTATCCGGACCATTTCCTGATATACGACGGTTATGTCCATCCGGCCAGTTTCTGCGACATCTCGTTCGGAGAAGCAATGTTTCGTGACGCAAGGCACTATTTCTACAAACTGTCCCGGGACATCGAGGCTTTTAAGAATCTTTCTGAAGTCCTGGGAGACACGGTGTATTATACGGATGATGAATTATCGGGTACGGTCTATGCCCTATGCCACAAGAACTACGGCGTGGACAAGCCAGCGATGCTCCCTCTGGCGGATAAACAGGATCTCGCCCGTACGCTCCACTTTGATTACCGGGCAGACAACAAGAAAATCGCCCGGCTGGTAAACCTTTCCGAAGCCGCCGTCGACGCCCTGTTCCCCCTTTCGGCCAATTCCGGGCGCAAAAACAGCTGAAAATGCGCCCGGGAGGCTCCGAAAACGGGTTCCGGGCGCAAAATCGTCCCAAAATGCGCCCGGAATTCCGGGAGATCACAGTGGCGAAGCCGGGAGGCATAGTTACGGCTGAAACCTGTGGCCGCCCGCGGCCTCATGAGCGGGCACAAGCCCGAGTGCAGCGAGGGATAGGGACGAGCAGTCGAAGACTGCGAAGGGTTTCAGCCGAACTATGCCTTCCGGCGGAGGGGGCAGCTTGCCCGGAGGGGCGTATAAACAAAATGAGCGCCACCTTCACAGGCAGCGGCTCATTACTAACCACATAATTAATAACACTAAAACTAATAACCTTGGCCTGAAGAAAAGCAGAATGCTCTTGCTTGAACAGCCCACTACAAAGGTACACCTTTCTTTTGATTCTGCAAATATTTTTTAAACTTTTTTATAAAAATTTTTAATTGGACGGATTCCCGGGAAAATGTATCTTTGAAAGAATAAAGCGTCCACCATGGAACGGGAGAAGGAAATCTATCGCGTAACGCTCGTCGGAAGCCTCGTAAACCTGCTTCTGATGGCCCTGAAGTTCGTTGCCGGCATCGTCGGCAGGAGCGGCGCGATGCTGGCCGACGCCGTCCACTCCCTGTCCGACTTCCTGACGGACATCGTCGTCCTCGTCTTCGTCGGCATCAGCGCCCGCCCGCAGGACGAATCCCACGACTACGGCCACGGCAAGTTCGAGACCGTGGCGACGATGCTGATCGGTCTCGCGCTCGCCGCCGCGGCCGTCGGGATCATCGTCTCCGGCGCCACGAAGCTGGCCGCCTGGCTGCAGGGGGATGCCCTCCCCGCGCCCGGCCGCGTCGCCCTCTGGGCCGCCCTCGTCTCCATCGCCACGAAAGAACTTCTGTACCGCTACACGGCCTTCCGCGGCCGCAGGCTCCATTCCCCCGCCCTGACCGCCAATGCGTGGCACCACCGCTCGGACGCCCTGTCGTCCGTCGGCGCCGCGGTCGGTATCGGCGGCGCAATCCTCCTCGGCGACCGCTGGACCGTGCTGGACCCGCTGGCATCAATCGTCGTGGGCGCCCTGCTCGCCAAGGTCGCGCTGGACCTGCTGAAGCCGAGTCTCGGGGAGCTGACGGACCAGTCCCTCCCGGATGCGGCCGAGGCGGAGATCCGGAGGATCCTCCTGTCCGAGCCCGGCGTCAGCGAGCCCCACAACCTCAAGACGCGCCGCATCGGCAGCCGCGTCGCCATCGAGGTCCATATCCGCCTGGACGGCAACCTGCCCCTCCGGGAAGCCCACGAGACCGCTTCCCGCCTGGAAAAGAAACTCCGGGAACACTTCGGCGGAGACGCCCACATCATGATCCATATGGAGCCGAGAAAGTAGATTATTCTTATATTTATATGCTAAAACCGATATGCACATGAAAAAACTGATTCTGGCTGCCGCCGCGCTGCTCCTTAGCGCCGGCGCCTGGGCCCAGCAGTCCCTGACCGGCAGGTCCAACATCGTCTCCCCGGAAATCCACCCGGACAACACCGTCACCTTCCGCTTCCGCGCCCCGAAGGCCATCACCGTCCAGGTGAGCGGCGACTTCCTCCAGGGCGTGCGCGCCGCCGACATGAAAGAGGGCGAGAACGGCATCTGGGAATACACGACCGGCGTCCTCCCGAGCGAGCTGTACAACTACAGCTTCATCGTGGACGGCATCTCCGTCAAGGACCCCAACAACGCCTACCTCCAGCGCGACATCGCGAACCTGATGAACTATTTCATCATCCCCGGCGGCAAGGGTGACAACTACCTCGTCCACGACGTCCCCCACGGCAGCGTCTCCCGCGTCTGGTACCACTCCGACGTGATGGGCAAGGACCGCCGCCTCTCCGTCTACACGCCTGCCGGCTATGAGGACAATCCGTCGAAGCGCTATCCCGTCCTGTACCTGCTCCACGGCATGGGCGGCGACGAGGAAGCCTGGCTCAGCCTCGGCCGCGCCTCCCAGATCCTCGACAACCTGATCGCGCAGGGCAAGGCCGTCCCGATGATCGTCGTGATGCCGAACGGCAACATGCTCCACCAGGCGGCCCCCGGCGAAGACGGCTCCGGCATGTACAAGCCCTACAACAGCGGCTCCTTCGACACCTCCACGGAGTACCAGTTCCGCGACGTGATCGCCTATGTCGACAGCCACTACCGGACGGTCAAGAAGGCCTCCGGCCGCGCGATCGCCGGCCTCTCGATGGGCGGTCTCCACTCCTATGAGATCTCCCTGAACTATCCGAAGACCTTCGACTATGTCGGCCTCTTCTCCGCCGCCCTCGGCGTGGAAAGGGTCCCGGAGAACGCGATGGCCCCGGGCTTCTACCAGGACATCGACAGGAAAATCGACGTGCTGTTCGCGAACAAGCCCCGTCTCTACTACATCGCCATCGGCAAGGACGACTTCCTGATCCAGGCGAACAACGCCTACCGCGCCAAGCTCGACGCCAAGGGCTACAAGTATGAATACCTCGAGACCGACGGCGGCCACATCTGGCGCAACTGGCGCATCTACCTGAATGACTTTTCCCAGAAAATCTTCAAATAAGCCCCTATGAAAAAGCTGTTTACACTTTTGCTGGCAGCCTCGCTGCTGCTCGTTTCCTGCGGCGCCCCGAAGGATGGTTCCCTGCCGCGCAAGAAGGCTTCCGCCAAGATGGAGAAAGCGTTTGCGGAGTATATCGCCGCGACGCAGGAAGCCGAAGAAGACATCCACAGCGTCATGGTCCTCCAGCACGGCAAGGTCCTTGCCGAGACCTGGATGAGCGAAGGTGCGCCGGACAAGCCGCACGTCCTCTTTTCCGTCAGCAAGACCTTCACTTCCACGGCGGTCGGCTTCGCAATCAGCGAAGGCCTCCTGAAACTCGACGACAAGGTCGTCTCCTTCTTCCCCGACAAGCTCCCGGAGGAAGTGTCCGGCAACCTCGCCGCCATGACGGTCCGCGACCTGCTCACGATGACCTGCGGCCACGACACCGAGCCCCGGATGAGCCGCACGGATCCGGATTCGGACTGGGTGAAAACCTTCCTGGAGTGGCCCGTCACCCACGTTCCCGGCAGTTATTTCGTCTATAACAGCTACGGTACCTTCATGCTCTCCGCCATCATCACCCAGCTGACCGGACAGGCGGTCGTGGACTATCTCCAGCCGCGTCTCTTCGATCCCCTCGGGATCGAGCATCCGCGCTGGGACGCCCACCAGGGCGTGAACTTCGGCGGCTGGGGCCTCTACCTCAAGACCGAGGACATGGCCAAGATGGGCCAGTGCATCCTGGACGGCGGCAAGTTCGCCGGCAAGCAGGTCATCCCCGCCGACTGGGTGAAGCAGATGACGACCCGCCAGGTCGACTCCGTGCCGGCCGGCATGCGGCCGGAAGCGGCTGCCGGCAACGGCCTTACGGTCGAGAACAGCGACTGGGTCCAGGGCTACTGCTACCAGATGTGGCGCTGCCGCCACAATGCGGTCCGTGCGGACGGCGCGAGCGGCCAGTACATCATCGTCATCCCCGACAAGGATGCCGTGGTCGTCGTCACCGCCAGCCTGAACGACATGCAGAAGGAGATCAACCTGATCTGGGACCACATCTACCCTGCCCTGTAGCCCCATGTTCACCTATCCGTTCTGCTATACCCCTGCGCCCGACATCGTGGAGGCGGCGGAACGGATGATCCGGCAGATCGACCATACCCCCGCCCTGCGGGACCGCTTCGCCGAAGGCAAGATGCTCGGCGTTCTGAAGGTCCGGCTGCAGGACGGGGGTGTCGATTACCTGTACGCCTTCTCCGGCCTCGCCGGCGGGGAGAGCCGCGTCCCCGGTTTCGTCCCGCCGATCTTCGACCTGACCGACCCGGAGGGGCATTACCGGAAGACGGAAGCGCGGATTTCCGCGCTCAGCGCGCAGCTGCGCGAGCGGAGCGACCCGGCGCTCGCCCGCGAGCGGAAAGCCCTTTCCGTCGAGCTCCAGGACTGGATCTTCGACCACTACATCGTCCACAACGCCCGCGGCGGGGCCTGCTCCATCCGGGAGGTTTTCGCCCGGAAAGGGCTGGTCCCGCCGGGCGGGACCGGCGACTGCGCCGGGCCGAAACTCCTGGAGCACGCCTACCGCAGCGGGCTGGAGCCCCTCGCGATGGGCGAATTCTGGTACGGTGCCTCCTCGGGGACGGAAATCCGGATCCAGGGCCGGTTTTACCCGTCGTGCGCCGGGAAATGCGGTCCCCTGCTCGGCTATATGCTCGAAGGACTGGACGTCGATCCGAATCCGCTGGCCGCGACGCCGGACCCGGACTACCGCATCCTCTTCGAGGACGACACCCTGATCGTCGCGGACAAGCCGTCGGGGATGCTCTGCGTCCCGGGAAAGACCGGCGAAGCGTCCCTGCAGGAGCGTCTCGCCGCCGCCCGCCCGGACGAGCAGGTCTACGCCTGCCACCGCCTCGACCGCGACACCTCCGGCCTCATCGTCTATGCAAAAACGCTGGAAGCACAAGCGGATATCGAGCGCCAGTTCCAGCGCCGCACGACCCGGAAATCCTACATCGCAAGGCTCTCCGGGGGCACGGAATTTGAGGGGCCAGCGCGGGGCTTGATCAGCCTCCCAATCCAGCTGGATTATTATGACAGGCCGCGCCGGATGGTGGATTTCGCGACCGGAAAACCGGCGGAGACCGAATATGAGATCCTGCGCCGGGACCCCGGCGGGGAGTTGCTGGTCCGTTTCGTCCCCCGGACGGGCCGGACCCACCAGCTCCGGGTCCACGCCGCCCACCGGGACGGACTCGCCCGACCCATCCTGGGCGACCCGCTCTACGGCGGCAACAACCGCCCCGGGCGGCTCTGCCTCCACGCGGAGAGCCTCGCCTTTACGCACCCCCGCAGCGGTGAACTCCTGGAGTTCCGCTCGGACAACTACGACTTTTGACGGACCCTATGGCAGGACGCAAGGACATATTGCTCGGAAAAATACGCGACGGGCAGCAGATGACCCTCCGGGAGCAGTTGGCGCTGACCGCGTTCCTGAGCATCCCCGCCATCCTCGCCCAGCTCTCCTCCGTCCTGATGCAGTACATCGACACGGCGATGGTCGGCCACCTCGGCGCGAACCAGTCCGCCTCGATCGGCCTGATCTCGACCAGCACCTGGATCTTCATGGGCTTCTGCTCGGCGACTTCGAGCGGATTCACCGTCCAGATCGCCCACCTCGTCGGCTCGAACGACTTCGCCCGGGCGCGGGAAGTCGTTCGGCAGGGCCTCACGAGCGTGCTTGCCTTCAGCGTCGCACTTGCGCTCATCGGCGTCGCGATCGCCCCCTCGCTCCCCCGCTGGCTCGGCGGCAATCCCGACATCACGGCCGACGCCTCGGCCTATTTCCTGATCTTCGCGGCCTGCCTTCCGCTGCAGCAGCTGGTCTTCAGCTGCGGCGGCATGCTCCAGGCCAGCGGCAACATGAAGGTCCCCAGCATGCTGAACATCAACATGTGCATCATGGACGTGGCCTTCAACTACCTGTTCATCTACGGCCTGGGCCTCGGCGTCGTCGGCGCCGCGATCGGAACGGGCGTATCCGTCCTGATTACGGCGGGGCTGATGCTCTGGTTCCTGACCGTCCGCAGCCCGGAGCTGAACCTGCGGCAGGACCGCGGCTCCTTCCTTCCGCAGCGGGCGACCCTGCGCAACGCGCTCGGCATCGCCTCCCCGATGTGGCTGCAGAACCTGATCATGCGCGGCGCCTATGTCATGAACACGATCATCGTCGCGCCGCTGGGGACCGTATCCATCGCGGCGAACGCGTTCGCCATCACGGCGGAGAGTTTCTGCTATATGCCGGGCTACGGCCTGGAGGAGGCGGCCACGACCCTGGTCGGGCAGAGCCTCGGGGCGAAGCGCCGGGAGCTTGCGCGGCGTTTCGCCACGATTACGACCGCCAGCGGTGCAGGCATCATGACGCTGCTGGGAATCGTCATGTACGCTTTTGCCCCGGCGTTGATGGGGCTGCTGAGCTCGGATCCCGACGTCGTCGCGCTGGGCGCGAAGGTGCTTCGGATCGAGGCGTTTGCGGAGACGATGTTCGCCGTCTCGATCGTGGCGTACGGCGCGTTTGTGGGCGCGGGTGACACGCTCGTGCCGAGCGCGCTGAACCTGGCCAGCATGTGGGTCGTCCGCATCGGTCTCGCGCTGGTCCTGACGCCGCGCCTGGGCCTCCAGGGCTACTGGATTGCGATGTGCATCGAGCTCAACATCCGCGGCCTGCTGTTCCTAATGCGGATCCGCGGGGACCGGTGGATGAAATCCCGCTTGATCAAAGTATAAAATGAGTGATATATGGAACTGATTGAAAAGAAAGAATTCGGCGGCGAGCGGCCGCTGTACTGCAGCAAACACCTCCGCCTGAAGGACGTGACCATCCACGCCGGCGAGTCCGCGCTCAAGGAAACGGAGGACATCGAAGCGGACCGCTGTACCTTCGAGGGAAAGTATCCCTTCTGGTGCTGCAAGGGCTTCCGGGTCAAGGACTGCCTCTTCCGGGAAGGCGCCCGCGCGGCGCTGTGGTATTCGAGCGACCTCGTGATGGAGGACACGCTCGTCGAGGCGCCGAAGATGTTCCGGGAGATGGAGCGGCTGCGCCTGGAGCGCGTCCGCATCCCCAATGCGGCGGAGACGCTCTGGATGTGCTCGGACATCGAACTGAAGGACGTCGAGGCCGAAAAGGGCGATTACATCTTCCTGCATTGCCGGAACATCCGCGTCTCCAATTTCAAGCTGCAGGGCAATTATTCCTTCCAGTACTGCAGGGACGTGGAGGTCCGGGATTCGAACCTGAACACGAAGGATGCCTTCTGGAACACGGAAAACGTGACCGTCTATGATTCCGTCATCGACGGCGAGTATCTCGGCTGGTATTCGAAGAACCTGACGCTCGTGCGCTGCCACATCGCCGGCACCCAGCCCCTCTGCTACGCCGAGAACCTGAAGCTGATCGACTGCACCTTCGCGCCCGACGCCGACCTGGCCTTCGAGTATTCCTCGGTCGACGCGACGCTTCGCAGCCCCGTCACCTCGATCAAGAATCCCCTCACCGGCATCATCCGCGTCCCCTCCGTCGGCGAACTCATCCTCGACGAAAACATCAAATCCCCCGCCGACTGCCAAATCCTAACCGCGGAGGGTTGATTATTTGCTTTCATTCTTAAAAAGGCAGACAAGAATCTCCCAACCTTATCCCTTTTTCTCGAGGTTGGGAGATTCTTGTCTGCCTTTTCAAAACAAAGCAATGGAATCGTTTCCCTTCGTTTTGGGCCAGTCGGGAAAAATTCCGGTTTTTTTACTACTATTGCATTATGAACGCGAACGAGACGGGGAGATACGGGTTTACGATTGTGGTTCCCGTGTATAATGAGCAGGAGAATCTGGGACGGCTGGCGGAACGGCTGGCCGGGTATCTGCCGCAGTGCAGCCGGAAGGCGTGCGTGCTGCTGGTCGACGACGGGTCGACGGACGGCAGCGCGGAGGAGATCCGGCGGATCTGCGCGGAACGGCCTGATTTCTACTACGTTGCGTTCGCCCGGAACCGGGGGTTGACCGCCGCGCTGAAAGCGGGGTTCGACCGTTGCTGTTCGCCGCTGGTCGGCTATATCGACGCCGACCTGCAGACCGCGCCGGAAGATTTCGAGCGGCTGCTCGCCGAAATCGACGGGACGGATCTGGTTACCGGGATCCGGACCGGCCGGCAGGACTCCCTTTCGAAGAAACTCCAGTCGCGGATTGCGAACGGGTGGCGGCGGATGATGACCGGAGACGGGGCCGTCGATACGGGATGCCCCCTGAAAGTCTTCCGGACGGAAGTCGCACGCCAGCTGCCGATGTTCCGGGGGATGCACCGCTTTTTCCCGGCGCTGGTCCGGCTGCGGGAAGGCGGGAGCTACCGGCAGGTGGCGGTGCGCGCTTTTCCGCGCACGGCCGGAAAGTCGAAATACCACCTCTGGAACCGCCTGTGGGCGCCGTTTATCGACTGCTTCGCCTACCGGTGGATGAAGAAACGCTATACCGAATACACCGTTGCGGATGAGAACCTGGCTGAAGAATAATCCGGTCCGGTCCGTCCTGGTCCTGTTCTTCGTCGCGGCCCTGCCGGTCCTGGCGATGCGGGATTTCACGCCTGACAACGAGCTCCGTTACCTGAGCATCGCCGACGAGGCCCTTGCCGGCGGGCATTGCTTCGTCCTCACGAACCACGGGATCCCCTATGCCGACAAACCGCCGCTCTACCTCTGGCTCGTCATGCTGCTGCGCACGCTGCTGGGCCGCCACAGCATGCTGGCCCTCGGGATGCTGTCTTTCCTGCCCGCCTGCGGGATCATCCTCGTGATGGACCGCTGGATCCGCTCCGGGGCTGAAGGCGCCTTCTCGGCCCGGGAAAGGGCCGCCGCGGCCGCGATGCTCGCCGGGACCGGAATCTTCGCGGGGATGGCGTGCTTCCTGCGGATGGATATGCTGATGTGCTTTTTCATCGTGCTGGCGCTGTATGCCTTCGACCGGGGCCGGCCGTGGGCCTTCGCGCTGGCAACCTTCCTCGCGCTGTTCAGCAAGGGCCCCGTCGGGCTGCTGGTGCCGCTGCTGGGGGCTGCGCTGCAATGCGTGGTCCGGCGGGACGGGAAGACCGCCGCACGGATGCTGGGCTGGCGTTTCTGGCTCGTTCTTGCCGCAGGCTGCGCCTGCTGGTTCGGGGGCGTGCTGCTGGAGGGCGGGAAGGAGTACCTGAGAAGCATGCTGGTCGACCAGACCTATGGACGCGCCGTGGGCGCTTCCGACCACAACGGGCCCTTCTGGCTTTACTTCGCACTCCTCTGGGCGGTGCTGGCACCCTACTGCTTCGTCAATGTCCCGACGGCCGCCGGCGCGCTCCGCAGCCACGGGACGGAAGGTTTCCTTGCGCGGACCGCACTGCTGACGCTGCTGGTGCTCAGCTGCTTCGGTTCGAAACTCCTGATTTACCTGGCGCCGCTGATGCCGCTCGCCGTCTATACCGTGCCGGCGGTGGTACGGCGCAGGGGCTGGACGCCGCTGCGGGCCTGGGGGCTGCGGATCCCCGCGATCCTCTTCATCCTGATCGGACTTGCGGCGATCGCCGTTCCGCTGGGGCTGCGCCGGATTCCCCTGCTCGCAGAATTCGACTTCCTGCGTTCGCCGCTGGTCGCCTGCTGCGGAATCGCTCCCCTCGCCGGGGGCATCTTCGCCCTGCGGGTCGCCGGCCGCGGCTGGGAGCGGGCGACGCTGCGCCTGGCCGGCGCGACGGCCGCCTTCCTTTTCTTCGCCGGCCTGCTCGTGCCGCAGATCAACCCGTACACGGGCCTCGGCGACATCTGCAGCCAGGTTCCCGCCGGGGCGCAGGTCTACACGCTCCGCGTCCGGCGGACCGAAAACATCGACGTCTATCTGGGTTACGGGCCGTCCCGCGCCTACGGGAAGGATTACGACGCCTTCCTGGAAGACATCCCCGCCGAAGGGGTCCTGCTCGTCAAGGACACCGCCCTGCGCGAGCGCGCGGACCTTTCCGGCTTCCTCTCCGGGAAAAAAGAAATCGGCCGCAGCGGCCCTTTCCTGCTATATAAACTGTAACAACCTATGTTCCAGACATTTCGCTCCGCCGCACTCGCGGGTATCGCGATCGGCATCGCCGGCTTCGGCAACCTCGCCATCGGAGGCATCGCAGGCCCCGTCGTCTTCTGCTTCGGCCTGCTGACCGTCGTCTTCTACCAGCTCAGGCTCTACACCGGGACCGCCGGCTTCATCGCGGGCCCGAAGGAGCTCCCGCAGCTGCTTCTCATCCTGCTCGGCAACATCGTCGGCTGCCTGCTCGTCGGACTGCTGGCGCGGGTCTCCCCGCTCCCGATCCAGGAGAACGCGGCCCGGCTGCTCGAAGGACGGCTCGCGGCCGGCATCGTCCCCTGCGGGCTGCTGGCCATTGGATGCGGATTCATCATGACGACCGCCGTGACCTTCGGGCGCCAGGGGAAGTTCCTGCCGCTGCTGTTCGGCGTGCCGATGTTCATCTTCTGCGGATTCCCCCACAGCATCGCGGACGCGTTCTACTACCTCGCCGTGCCCTGGTCCTTCTGGGGGGCGCACCTGGGGAGCATCCTGCTCCTGTATGTCAGCATCGTGCTGGGTAATTTCGTCGGCTGCAACCTCTACCGCCTCATCCTCTGGCAGAAATAGCCTTCCCGCATCTCAGCGGGACTTGACGGCCTCGACGACGGACTGGAGCCGGACCTCCTTGAGCAGGACGGTCCCGCTTTGGTCGAGCAGGTAGATGCCCGGCATTTCGCGGAAAAGATACTTGCCGCGCGGGAAGAAATCCGGATCCGCGACGCGTGCGTCGGTGCAGAAGTCCGGCAGCTGCGCGCCGGAGGCCGCCCAGCGCTCCGGGTCGGCGGTCACGTCCACGCCGAGCACATCCATTTTCCCGACCGCCGCACAGAATGCAAAGAAGGGATCCTCGCGGAGCGTCCCGATTGCGGCGCGGCAGTGGTCACAGTCTTCGTCGTAGAAAAAGAGCAGCAGGTACTCCGCGCCCGCACAGGCCTCCCGGAGGCTGCCGCCGCGCCCGTCCCGCGCCAGGAATGTGAAATCCGTCGCCGGCCCGCCGGGCAGGTTCTTCCGGACTTCCTCCCGCAGGTAGCGGCCGGCCGCGCCCCCGACCCGCTCGACGAAGCGCCCGTAGAGCCGGTCGTCACGCAGCGGGGAATCGATTCCGTAGAGGTATTTCTCGACATACTCCATCGCCTCGCCGAAGAGCCCTTCGCCGCGGGCGAGGATCCGCGCGAAGCGGCGCACGGCCTTGCGCTGCGTCCGCTCCGGCACCGCCCCCACGACCGACACGAAGTCGACCACGGCCTGCTCCAGCACGCCGTCTTCGGCGAGCAGCGCCCGGCCGCCGGCGTCCTTCGCACTGTCCCAGAAATGCAGCGAGAGGTACTCCAGCTGCTGCTCCGGGGTCTTGTATTTCGCCGGGATATAGGGATAGTCGAAAACCTGCGCCCCCAGCAGGACCGGAAGCAACAGGAAGACGACGGAAAGGACAGATCCGAGTTTGCGCATGACTTCGCTAAGTTACCATTTTTCCCTATATTTGCAAAGATGAGACGAATCGCCGCTATCCTGCTGCTCCTCCCGCTGCTGTTCTCCTGCAGCGGCCGCCACGCCCGCCGTGCGCCGGAGCCCGCCGTCCAGAAAGACACGATCTACCCGCTCGGTTTCCTGACGGATACGCTTCTTCTCCGCAGCGGCGAAGTCCGCAGCGGCGAGACCTTCAGCGGCCTGCTGACCCGCCTCGGAATGGATTCCGCCGACGCCTACCGCCTCTTCCAGGCCTGCGACAGCACCTTCGACGTCCGGAAAATGCGCGCCGGCAACCGCTACGAAGCCTACTACAGCCCCGCCGACTCGGCGACCCTGCACTACCTCGTCTATTCGAACGACCGCGTCAACCAGACCGTCTTCCGCTGCTTCGACTCCCTCGCGGTCTGGAAGGCCGTCCGTCCCGTCGACTACCTCCGCAAGACCGCGGACGTGACGATCAACTCCTCCCTCTGGAACGACATGACCGCCGCCGGCGCCTCTCCGGAGCTGATCCTGAAGCTCTCGGACATCTACGCCTGGACGGTCGACTTCTTCGGCCTGCAGAAAGGCGACCGCTTCCGCCTCGAATACGGCGAAACGGACTGCGACGGCGCCGTCATCAGCATCGACACGGTCTATTTCAGCGTCTTCGCCCGCGACACCAGCAAACTCTACTGCATCATGGTGGACCAGGGCGACGGCGGCAACCTCTACTGGAACGAGAAAGGCGAAAGCATGCGCAAGGCTTTCCTCAAGGCCCCCCTCCACTTCACCCGCATCAGCTCCGGCTTCTCCTACGCCCGCAAGCACCCCGTCACGGGCCAGGTCCGCCCCCACACGGCCGTCGACTATGCCGCCCCGACCGGCACCCCCGTCGTCTCCATCGGTGACGGCACCGTCATCGGCAAGGCCTACGAAGGCGGCGGCGGCAACACGGTCCGCATCCGCCACAACTCGGTCTACACGACCGCCTACCTCCACCTGTCCCGCTACGCCGCCGGCCTGAAAGTCGGCCAGCGCGTCAAGCAGGGCGAAGTCATCGGATACGTCGGCATGACCGGCACCGCGACCGGCCCCCACCTCGACTTCCGTGTCTGGAAAAACGGCTCCCCGGTGAATCCCCTGACCCTCGAATCCCCCTCCGAGGAACCCATCAAGGAAGCATTCCTCCCCGTCCTCGACTCCACCTTCCGCGCCTACCGCGCCCTCGGCTACTAGACCGCCGGCGGGACGCAGGCAAGGACGGTAAGGGTATTTCCGGAGACGGTGAAACGGACGTCGTAGCCGGCGAAGGGAAAGCCGTAGGCCTTGTCCGAGTCCTGGTAGGCCGGACGGGGATCCTGGGCGAGAAGCTGCCGCAGGGCGGCGAGGTCCTGCGGGGAGAAGCAGGATTCCAGCGCGGCGGGAATGACGACTTCCAGGGGCTGCCAGGGGGTTTCGTCGACGAAACCGGAACGGGCGTCGGGGTGGCTGTCCGTGTATTTGACGTAGGGCTTGATGTCGTAGACGGGGGTCCCGTCCATCAGGTCGGCCCCGCTGACGCGGATGACGCCGGCCGCGGCGTCGATGTGCTCGATGAGGACGCTCGAAAGGCCGATCGGGTTGGGGCGGTACGGGGAACGGGAGGCGAAGACGCCGACGCTCCGGTTGCCGCCGAGACGCGGCGGGCGGACCAGGAGCGAGTCGGAGGCGGCCCCGCAGTTGGCGCTGAAGCCCCAGAGGAGCCAGAGGTGGCTGAAGCCTTCCAGCCCGCGGAGCGCTTCCTCGCGGCGGAAACGTCCTTCGAGCCGGATCTCCCCTGCCAGCGCCGGGACAAGGCCGCTCTGGCGCGGGATGCCGAACTTGGAGGACAGGGGCGAACGGAAGATGGCGACGGGTTCGAGAGTCATACGATGGAAAGATAAGAAAAAAATCATTACCTTTGGCAACTCCAGATACTGCCATGGACGTCCGCGAACTGTTTCACAACACCTTTTCCCCCTGCATCAAACGGGACCTGTCGGAGATACTCGAATTCTTCGACCTGTACTACCCGCTCTCGACCCGCAAGGCGGAACTGCTCGACGCGCTCGCCGACTACCTGGCCCACTACCCGCTGGACTGGCTCGGAAGGCTGCCGGAGCGGGATGTCCTGCTGCTGCGCAACCTCGTGCGCGCCGGCGGCGGCGTCCTCTCGCTGGACTACCCGGACTATCCGAGCGTCGTCGAGACGATCAAGGTCGTCCAGAGCGACTGCACGGACGAGCACGTCCGGAAAGTCTGGCTCGAGCCGGAAGTCCTGGACCTGATCGCCCCGTACGTGGATCAGATCCTGCGGGAGAACGAAGAGAATATGATCTACCCCGTCGAGCGGCTCCTGCTCGGCTACCTCAACATCTACGGCGTGATCGAACTGGACCGGCTCGTGGACCTGATCGCGGAGACGGATTATCCCGAGGGGCTGGACGCGGAGCAGGTCGGGGAGATGCTGCGCGAAAGCCCGATCGTCAAGATCTACCAGGACTACTACCAGGAAAAGCAGTATTTCTTCTCCCCCTGCGCGATGGACTTCGACTCGATCCTGGAATCCCGGAAGGTCTTCCCGGAAATCAAGGACTACCGGCGCGTGGCATGGAACGAAGCGCTGCTCGCGGGCGCCGGCGCGCCCTACAGCTGCTTCGGCACGGACACGCCCCAGTACCGCAAACTCCTTTCGATGCTCTCCGGCCTGGGTTATCCGGAAGGAGAGATTGAGAAGATCATCCACGACATCGCGATGGACGCCCAGTATTCGATGGACGAGGAATCCGCCGAGAACCTGTTCCGCTGCGTGAATGACAAGCAGGACCTCATCCCGGGCTTCGACCGCTACCGGGAGTGCATCGACATCGTCGTGGAGTACGCCAACAGCGTCCCGAAATGGTACCTGTCCGGCTACAGCTCCGACGAGGCGGGACTGATGAAAATCAGTATCCGGGTAGACGAAAGCTACTCCGGATACCAGGGAAACGACGAGCCGAAACGGACCCGCGTCAATCTTTATTACGACAGTACGGCGCTCTCCAACACCTCCGACAAGGTCGGATGTGCGTGGATGATATTCTTCAAGTCATCGACCGAGGCGCCGAAATTCAGGAGGACGGTCGCCTCGTGAACCAGGTCGGAGCTGTGTGCTCCGAGCAGATGGCACCCGAGGATCTTCCCGCTCTCCGCATCCGTCACCCACTTGCAATAGCCTTCCGTCTCGCCCATCGAAACGGCCTTTCCGTTCGCCCGGTAGAAGGACTTCAGGCACTTGACCGCCATCCCCCGCTCCTTCGCCGCGTCTTCCGAGAGGCCGACGGAGGCCGCTTCCGGCACGGTGAAGACCGCGCCCGGCACGAGGTCGAAGCGGATCCGGTCCGGAAGGCCCTGGATGTGGTTCAGTGCGCGGCGGCCCTGAAAGGTCGCGACATGGGCCAGCATCAGTCGGGCGTTGACATCCCCAATCGCGTAGATGTCCGGGACATTGGTCTGCAGGTTGTCATCGACGGCGACGCCGCGGCGGGAATACGTCACGCCGGCGGCCTCCAGGCCCAGGTCTTCGACCCGCGGCCGGCGGCCGACCGCCATCAGGACCTTGTCGCAGGGAACGTCCACGGTCTCCCCCTTCTTCTCATACCGGACGAAGCCGTCCCCGATTTCCGTCACGCAGGCGCCGGTCTCGACGGCGATGCCGCGCGCCTTCAGCGCAAGGCGCAGCCGCTTCGCAAGGTCGCTGTCGAAGTTCGGCAGGACTTCCTTCGCGTATTCGACCACCGTCACTTCGGCGCCGAACTTCCGGAAGATGGAGGCGAACTCGAGGCCGATTACGCCACCGCCGATTACGCAGAGGCGTGCCGGGACCTCTTCCAGCGCCAGGATGCCGGTCGAATCGAGCACGAACGGCCGGTCCGCGCCCAGAACGGGCAGGACGGCCGGGACGGAGCCCGTCGCGATGATGAACTTGTCCGCCGTGTACGCATTTCCGTCCACGACGACGGTTTTCGCATCCCGGAAGGCGGCGTGGCCCTGGACGACCGTGATCAGTTTGTTCGAAAGCAGCGAGGCGACACCGGCACGCAGCTGCGAAACGACCTCCGCCTTGCGCGCCTGCGCTTCGGCGAGGGTCCCGTCGCAATGGACCAGCGTCTTGGTCGGAATGCAACCCTCGTTCAGGCAGGTCCCACCGAAGGGACCTTCCGTCACGAGGGTTACCTCGAAACCGCGTTTGGCGGCCTCGGCGGCGGTCTCATAGCCGCCGGGGCCGGCTCCGATAATCAGGATTCTCATACCGCGGGGGTGTATTTGACGACCGGGGTGCGGGCGGCGCGGGTCTCATCCGGACGGCTCACGGGCGTCCCGTGCGGGGCCTGGTGGAGGATGTCCGGATCGGCGGCCGCCTCGGCCGCAATCTTCCGCAGGACCTCGATGAAGGCGTCCAGCGTCTCCGGGGATTCCGTCTCCGTCGGCTCGATCATCATCGCCTGATGGAAGAGCAGCGGGAAGTAGATCGTCGGGGCGTGGAAGCCGAAGTCGAGCAGGCGCTTCGCGACGTCGAGCGTCGTCGCGCCGGCCTTGCCGGTCGCGGAACCGTCATCCACGAGGCCGTCGAAGACGAACTCGTGCTTGCAGACGCTGCCGATCGGGAGTTTGTAGCAGTCCTTCAGGCTTTCCTTGATATAGTTAGCGTTCAGGACGGACAGCTTTCCGGCCATCTTGACGTGCTCCCGGCCGAGGCTCAGGATATACGCATACGCACGCAGGATGACGCCGAAATTGCCATGGAAACCGGACACCTGCATCGTATCGGCGATCCCGGCGAGCTTCGCGCAGACGCCGACCGGACCGGAGCCCGGACCGCCGCCGCCGTGGGGCGTGCTGAAGGTCTTGTGGAGGTTCAGGTGCATCACGTCGAAGTCCATGTCCCCCGGACGGACCATCCCGAGCAGCGGATTCATATTCGCACCGTCGTAGTACAGGAGGCCGCCGCAGGCGTGGACGAGCTCGGCGATGCGGCCGATCTCGCGTTCGAACAGCCCGAGGGTGTTGGGGTTCGTCAGCATAATGCCGGCGATGTCCGGACCGAGCAGCTTCTCCAGGTCGGCGACATCCACGAGGCCGTTCTCCGTCGAGCGAACCTCGACGACCTCGAGGCCGCAGACGGCCGCGGAGGCGGGATTCGTACCGTGGGCGCTGTCGGGGACGATGATCTTCGTACGGGCGAGGTCGCCGCGGCGGCGGTGGTACTCGCGGATGATCATCAGGCCGGTCAGTTCGCCGTGGGCGCCGGCGCAGGGCGTGAAGATGAAGTGCTTCATCCCCGTAATCGCGCAGAGGGCCTTGTCCATGCCCTCATAGACCGCCTTCACGCCCGGCACGGTCGCCTCGTCCTGCAGCGGATGGAGGCCCTGGAACGCGGGCATCGCGGCGATTTCCTCGTTGATCTTCGGATTGTACTTCATCGTACAGCTGCCGAGCGGATAATAGCCCGTATCGACACCGAAGTTCATCTGGGAGAGGTTCGTATAATGGCGGACCACGTCGGGTTCGCTGACTTCCGGCAGCATCGCCTTCGACCCGCGGCCCAGGCCGGCGGGCAGCAGCATCGGTCCGTAAGGATTCTCCGGCAGGGAATAACCCTTGCGGCCGGGTCTGGAAAGTTCGAAGATCAGTTTGTCGTAGTATTTCATAGCCAGCCCTCCCGGATTACGTTCACCAATTGGTCGATTTCCGCCCGGGTGCGCTTCTCGGTCACGCAGAAGGAGACATACCCCTCCTCCGTCTTCAGCGCACCGAAGAAGCCGGCGTCCAGCAGCTTCTGCTGCAGTTCTTCGACCGGCACCAGCGGTTTCAGGACAAATTCTTTCAGGAACGGCGCATCGAAGACCTTTTCGAACTTCCCGGTCGCGAGCAGCTGCTGCTCGAGATAATGGGCTCCGCCGTAGCTGATTTCATTGACTTCGCGCAGCCCCTCGGGGCCCATCAGCGCAGCATAGACCGTGACCCAGAGGGCCATCAGGGACTCGTTCGAGCAGATGTTGGAACTCGCCTTCTCGCGGCGGATGTGCTGCTCGCGGGCCTGGAGCGTCAGGACATAGCAGCGCTTGCCGTCCTTGTCCACGGTCTCCCCCACGATGCGGCCGGGGAGCTTGCGGATCAGCGCCTGCCGGCAGGCCATGAAGCCCACATAGGGGCCGCCGTAGCAGAGCGGAATGCCGAGCGGCTGGCCGTCGCCGACGGCGACGTCCGCGCCCCATTCCGCCGGCGACTTCAGCACGGCGAGCGCCGACGGATCGCAGTATTCGACCAGCAGCGCGCCCGCGGCGTGGAGCGCGTCGGCAAAGCCGGCGTGGTCTTCGATGATGCCGTAGCGGTTCAGCGAAGGCACAACCGCGCCTGCGACGTCACCCGCGGCGATCAGCTCCCCAAGCGCCTGCAGGGAGGTCTGCCCGCCTTCGGCCGGGATGCGCACAAGGCGGATTCCGGCGTTCAGCGCATAGACCTCCATCACCTTCAGCACCTGCGGCAGCAGGGTCGCGGAGACGAGCACGGTATTCTTCTTCTTCGCCTGGCTGACGCAGATGCGCATCGCTTCGGCGGCGGCCGTCGGGCCGTCGTACATCGACGCGTTCGAGACATCCATTCCCGTCAGCGAGCAGATGACCGTCTGGAATTCGAAGATATAGCGCAGGGTTCCCTGCGAGATTTCACTCTGGTAGGGCGTGTAGGCCGTGAGGAACTCGGAACGGGAGGTGATGTAAGGGATGACGGAGGGGGTATAATGGTCATAGGCACCCGCCCCGGCGAACACCTTCAGCTTCGGATTCTTTGCCGCGAGGCCCTCGAAGAAGTCCCGGACCTGCTGCTCGCTCATCGCGGCGGGGAGATCGTACTCCCCGCGGTAGATAAAGCGTTCCGGCACGTCCGCATAAAGCGCATCCAGGCTGTCCGCCCCGATGCGCTCCAGCATACGGCGAATGTCTTCGCCGGTGTGGGGGAAGTATTGGAACATCGCGCTACTCCGAAATGTTCTTGTACGCGGCGGCGTCGAGCAGGGCGTCCAGCTCGGACGGATCGCTCATCTCCACCTTGATGATCCAGTTCGCGAAAGCGTCCTCGTTGATCTTCTCGGGGGCGTCCTCGAGTTCGGCGTTGACCTCGACGACCTTTCCGGAAACCGGGGAAATCAGGTCGGAGGAGGCTTTCACGCTCTCCAGCGCACCGAATTCCTCGCCGGCGACGACCTCGTCGTCCACCTCGGGGGCGTCCACATAGGTAATGTCACCCATTTCCATCTGGGCGAAATCGGTTACACCGATGACGGCGACGCCGCCTTCGACACGCACCCACTCGTGGGTGGGGGCATACTTGAGTCCTTCAATAATCTTTGCCATGGCTTTATTTATTTTTTGTAGTTTGTCTGATAGAAACGTTTCCTGATCACTTCTCCGGGGAAGGTCTTCTTGCGGATGCGGATCCAAAGCGGGGTCCCCAGCGGGGCATAGGCGGCATCGACGAGGGCGAAGCAGATGCTCTTGTCGAGGGTGATGCTGTGGTAGCCGGTCGTCACGACGCCGACTTCCGTACCGTCCTCCAGCTCGACGGGATAGCCGGCGCGCGGGATGGCCTTGTCGTGGATCTCGATGCCGACGAGTTTGCGGGCCACGCCGCCGGCTTTCTGGGCCGCCAGGGCCTCCTTGCCGATGAACTCGTCCTTGTCCAGCTTGCAGAACATCGAAAAGCCGGCCATCACCGGGGAAATCTCCGGGCTGAGCTCGTCCCCGTACAGCGGCAGGCCCGCTTCGAAGCGGAGCGTATCGCGGCAGCCCAGGCCGCAGGGAACGACGCCCGCGGCAAGGAGCTTGTCCCACATCCGGCAGATCTTCTCCGGGGTCGTATAAAGCTCGAAGCCATCCTCGCCGGTATAACCGGTACGGCTCAGAATCAGGCGCACGCCTTCCCAGGCGGTCTCGCAGAACTCGTAGAAGCCCAGCGGGGCGGCCTCGGCAAGGCCCAGGACCTCGACGACGGCCTTCTCCGCACGGGGCCCCTGGACGGCGATCTGGCCCCAGTCGGGCGACTCGTTGCGGATCACGACGTCGAAGCCGGCGGCGTTCTCGCGGATCCAGGCTTCATCCTTGGCGATGTTGGAGGCGTTCACGACGAGCAGGAACCCGTCCGGCGCCGTCTCCTTGTAGACGAGGAGGTCATCGACCGTGCCGCCGTCCGGATACAGCATCATGCCGTAGAGGATTTTCCCGGCGGGCAGGTCCGTCACGTCGTTCGTGAAGATGTGGTTGACAAAACGGCGGGAGTCCGGTCCGCTCACGAAGATTTCGCCCATATGGGACACGTCGAACATACCGACGGCGTTGCGCACGGCGTTATGCTCTTCCGTGATGCCGGAATACTGGATCGGCATGTCGAAGCCCGCGAAGGGGCTCATCTTCGCACACAGGGCGAGGTGCCGGTCATGCAGGCAGGTCAGTTGGAGTGTTGAATTTTCGTTTTCCATATAAAAAAACAGGGTCTGTATATTGTTTTTCAATCGATTCGATCGTGCGGAGCTCCGCTTCCGTCAGGACGCGGGAGCCGTCGGCGAGCCGGGAGGCGAGCCAGTCGCGCAGCGCCGCGCAGGAAGCGAGCTGCGGGACGCCCTCCGCGAACGCGCGGAGATTGCGGACGCGCGCCCGCACGGAGGCGACGGCGTGGCGTGCCAGCTTCTCGCCGGACGGCGTCAGCGCCCGCTCCATCGTCGCCACATCGAGGTCGTAGAGCATCGTGCCGTGGACGATGCTGCCCTGCGGGAGACCGTAAAAGGCGTTTCCGGACACCTTCCGGCCGTCCACCAGGATGTCGTTGCGCTCCGTCACGACGGCCGGGAGTCCCAGGTCCGAGAGAGCCCCGGCGAGCTGCCCGAGGAAGCGCGCGAAGACCGCCGCCGCATTCGTGTCCGGCGTAATGCAGGAAACCATCAGGTTGCCCCGGTCGGAATAGACGCAGCCGCCGCCGCTCTTGCGGCGCACCAGCGCAATCCCCCGTTCCTCGCAGAAAGGCACGTTCACCTCCGCAGCCATATCCTGGTTGCGGCCGAAAATCACGGTCGGTCCGGTCTGCCAAAGGAATACGAGGTCCTCCCGGACATCCCGCGCCAGATACTCTTCCATCGCAAGGAAGAATGTCAGGCGGCGGTCACGCGAATCCGGGAGAAGCACTTCAGTCATATCTCATCAAAGGTAGCAAAAAATCCCGAAGAATACCATCCGTTTTCGCGTTAATCTGAAAGTCTTCCGGGGTCGCTCCTTTCGAGACCGTAAGGCCCCCGCAAAGGTCCGCGCCGAGCAGCGGCGCGGCCGCGGCGACCCGCCCGAGGCTGTCCAGCAGCTGCGGAAGCGTCATCTCCCCCTGGTCCCAGTCCGTGCGTGCGAAATCCGGCGTCAGCACGTCCTTGTCGACGGACACGTAGACCGGCAGTCCCGCCGGATTCCAGTCCCCTTCCGGGACGTCGTTCCGGAAGACGCCCGCGACCTGCGGCAGGCGCCGCGCCGCGGCGACCCAGTTGCCGCAGGAAAGGAGACCGTCCCCGAAGGCGGCATCCTGGTCGTCCGGATGGTTGTCGTAGTACAGGAGGATGCAGGGACGGACAAGCCTTTCGAGCCAGAAAAGGGTCAGATAATGGTAATCCCCGGTATCGATCCAATGGAGTCCGGCCGGATCGCTTGAGGCGATTTTCTCCCGGATCCGGGCGGCGGATTCCGGCGCGCAATAGCAGCAGGTTCCTTCCAACTGCGTGAAATCCAGCACCCTGCAACCGGCCCGCAAGGACGCATACGAAGCGTCCTCCAGGAGCCCGGAAAAACTCAAAAATAAGACAGAATCCACCAAAATGACTATTATTCTTGCAATTACATCTTTAAAAATAACAATTTTTCGAAAATTTTTACATAGCTTTGTATGTTTTCGGCTTTGCAAGGGATTTTCGAATGGAAACGGTAGAACTATATCCGCTGGACCCGGAGAAGGTTTACTACTCGATGGACGAGCTGACTCTGGAGACGGATGAAGGGCCTCAGACCTTAAAAATGGGGGCCTGGATTACCGTCGACCCCGTCCGTATCCACAAGATGATCGTGCGGGAAAAAACCCTCAAGGTTGACCCGTTCGAAGTGATGAATCCCCTCGTCAGCAAGCTCCGCCGCGCCGACCCCGACTACTACAAGAAGTTCATGGGCCTCCAGCTCAACATCGACTATCCCGGCTACAGCGCCGGCATCAAGGCCAAGATCCCGTACGAGAACGACCCGGTCGGCTTCTACAAGTGGTGGCGCCGCGGCAAGCACGAGGACAAGGTCTACCTGTCCCTCGGCTATATGGTCCTGCTTTTCCAGAAGGTCGCGATGATGGACCCGAAGATCATCCTGAAGAAGGACCTTGAGTACCTCAAGCCGCGGTAGGCTTCCCTATTTCAAATCCATGACATAGACCGCTTCCCCGCCGGCTTCGACCTGGACGGGCAGACGGAGCGTCTCTTTCCAGGAGTGGTGTTTGCGCTTCAAGGTCTTCAGCTCCTCGATGTCATACTGCGCCACGACGGCGGTTCCCTTGCCGCCCATCGCGATCTCCACGCTGCTGACAGGCTGCTCCGTGGGGTTGAAGACGTACAGGAAGGCCCGGCTGCCGCAGCGGACCGCATAGGCCTCGGCGCTGCAGGAAGCCTCCAGGCGCTCGAAGTAGCCCTTCCCCGCCGCGAGCATCATCTCGCTGACGAAGCGCGCCGGACGGATATAGCGCATCATATCCCGGTCCTCGAAGAATTCCCACCACCAGGACATCGGGGCGACGGGCGTCGGATTGAAGACGCCGTACCAGAGCTCCCGGCGGAAATCCCGGTCCATATCCTCCGCGAAATCGTTGAAATCCAGGTTCCAGTCCCACTCGAAACCGGCTTCGCCGATCACATACGGCTTGCCGAAACGGGCGGAGTATTCCAGGATGGTCGAAGGGATGTCGCGGGTATTGCGGTAGATGTGTTTCTGGTTCAGGTCGATGTCGGGAACGGAGTTCAGGCCTTCGAGGTCGCGGTGGGAGATGGAGGTCGTCACGATGTGGCCGAACGGGTCGATGGACTTCAGGTAGGCGGCCATTTCCGTGTGCCAGGCGACGATGTCGGCTGCAGGGATCGGGTTGTCCGCGTCACGGAACTGGATGTTGTCGATCTCGTTGAAGAACTCCCACATCGCGATGGCGCTGCTGTAGCCCCAGCGGGCGACGATGTAGCGGAGGCGGTTGCGGTAGCGGGCCTTCGCGGCGGCGTCCGTGAAGAAGGAAGCGTCCGTGCGGGCGTTGCCGGGGCCCATGCAGAGCATGATATGGATGTCGAGCGACTCGGCGAGGGCGACGGTGTGGTCCAGGCGGATCAGGGCGCTCTGGTTCATGTAGTCGGAGGTCGCGATGTAACGGCGGTTGTTGAAGCGGTTCTGGAAGTCGATCGGGAAGTTCCAGTTGTTCATCCACATCCGGGTGAAGTTGCCGCCGTTGGCCGCCAGCTTCGGCAGCATGTAATCGTAGTTGTACTTGTCCTCGTTCTCGTGGAGGTCCTTGAAGAACTTCGAATCGTCGCTGTCGCGGGATTCCCAGCAGATATTCTCGCCGACGCCGCGGAAAGGCTCGCCGCTGTCGTAGCGGAGGATCCAGTTGCCGTCGGTATGGAGGACGCCGGTCAGGTGGCTTTTCACGGCGGTGAAACTGCCTGTGGCGGACTCCGCCTTGACTTCACCGTTCTCGCGGTAGACGAAGCGGAAGCGGTACTGCCCGGCTTCCTGCGGCATGAAGCGCGCGGCCCACTGGGAGTTCGAGCCGCTCTCCCCGCTCTCGTAGTAGCAGGGCAGCAGCAACTGCTTTCCGGACGGGGCGGTCAGCAGCAGGTCGAGGCTCGCCTCTTCCTGGAGATACGGATTTTCGAAATTCCCCCGCAGCACGACGCGGAAATCCGCCCTTCCGTACTGTTCGACGTCCCTGTTCGGAGAAAAGACGGCGCGGATCTCCGGTTCGGCCGGACCCTGCGCCCGCTGGCGGTTGCGTTCCTGCGCCGAGGCGCCTGCCATGCACATCACGGCCAGGACGGCCGCTGCGAGAATTCTGAATTTCATTGTCGGTTTCGGTTATTAATCTGTCCACAAATATAACACAAATAATGTATATTAGCGGGCAGAAAAGACACGCAGGATATGAAACGATTTGACAGCGATTATCTGGAAGGATGCCTGCCGCAGATCCTGGAGCGGCTGGCGCAGACGAACCTCGAACAGACCCCCGGCTACGGGGAAGATCCCCACTGCGCGCGGGCGGCGGAGCTGATCCGCCGCGCCTGCGGCAACGACGCCCTGCAGGTCCATTTCCTCGTCGGCGGGACCCAGGCCAACGTGACGGTCATCTCCGCCCTCCTGCGCCCCCACCAGGGTGTCCTCTGCGCCGAAAGCGGCCACATCAACGTCCATGAGACCGGCGCCGTGGAGCACAGCGGCCACAAGGCCCTCGCCCTCCCCTCCCCGGACGGCAAGATCCGCGCGGCGCAGATCCGCGACGCCATCCGCGACCACTACGATGACTTCAGCCACGAACATATGGCCCAGCCCGGCATGGTCTACATCTCCTTCCCCACGGAGAAAGGCACGCTCTACAGCCTCGCCGAGCTGAAGGACATCGCCGCCGCCTGCCGCGAGGCGCGGATTCCGCTTTTCATCGACGGCGCCCGGCTCGGCTACGGCCTCGCCTCGCCCGCCTGCGACGTCCGCCTGGAGGACGTCGCCGCCCTCGCCGACGTCTTCTATATCGGCGGAACGAAGCAGGGCGCGCTCTTCGGCGAAGCCGTCGTCTTCCGCACGACGGAACTGGCCCGCGACTTCCGCTACAACATCAAGCAGAACGGCGGCATGCTTGCCAAGGGCCGCCTGCTCGGCATCCAGTTCGAAGTCCTCTTCGAGGACGGCCTGTACCTGCGCGCCGCCCGGCACGCCGTCGAACAGGCCTTCCGGATCCGCGACGCCTTCCGCGCGGCCGGCGCGTCCTTCCTCGTGGAAAGCCCGACGAACCAGCAGTTCCCCATCCTGGCGAACGACGAAATCGCCCGCCTGCGCGAGCGCTTCAGTTTCGAAAGCTGGCAGAAAATCGACGGGGATCACGCGGCGGTCCGCTTCGTGACCAGCTGGGCGACTCCGGACGCGAATGTCGACGCGCTCGTCGCCGCCATCGGAGAAACCCGCTAAAACCTATTCCAGGGGGACCCTGTCGCCCATTTCCCGGAGGAATTCCGGCGTAAAGTACGGCATCATGCCGGAGGCGCTGGCGAATGTCATCTCGCCGAAATAGAGCCGTCCCCGGACTTCATAGAAATCGACCCGGACCTCCGGGAAGCCGGCCGCGAGGGTCTCCGCGGCCGCGAGCATCGCGTCCAGCGTCGCGGGACGCGACAGGCCGGCGCCTCCCCGGAACTGGTCCGAGCAGGCCAGCACCTCCGGGCGCCGCTGCCATTCCGGCGTATAGACCCCGATCTCGATCCCCTTTTCCGTGCGGTTCGCGCAGGTGAAGATGCAGTACGGTTTCCCGCCCAGGCACCAGACCTTGTAGTCCACGGGGACGCGCAACCCGCTGTCCAGATACTCCTCCGCGAGGATGCGCGGCGGAATCGGATTGTAGAAGGTCTCTCCGTACTTGTAGCCGAGCCGGACTTTCAGCGCGGCGTCCAGGGCCGCCCCGACGGCCGCACGGTCGGTATCCGGCGTCACGATATGGGTCGAGTGGCTGTCGTGGTTGCATTTCAGCACGAAACGCTCCGGAAGGTCCTCATACGGGATATCGGCGGCGCGCTCCCAGCTGCCCAGCAGCGGGACGAGCAGGTCGCCCAACCCCTTCGAGGCGACATACTCCCGGACCCGGAGCTTGTCCGAAAGCCGGGTCCACTCCGACGTGTCCGTATGGCAGATCAGCCACTGGATCTTCTCGTTCAGGTCCTTCGGGTCCCGGAGGTCCAGCCGGCGGCCGAGCGTCCGCCGGTACAGGCGGCGGATCCGTGCGGCGTGGCAGTGGTCCCAGGACCAGGCGTTCCAGCGGCGGTACAGGTATTTCCGGATGCGGAAACGCTCCTCGCCCGTCAGGCCAACGAAGACGACCGCGAGCGCGGTCAGCGCCAGGGTCGCCAGGAGGCCGGCGAGCCGCAGCCAGGCGCCTTCCAGCGGCAGCCGGCGGTAGAGCAGCAGCCAGACGCCCATCAGCGCCGCGACGGCGAGCGGCCGCAGGTACGCCTCCCGCAGGAAACGGCCGACCGGGAAGCGGAAATGGACCCGCAGCAGGAGGAACTGGATGATGCGGCTCAGCAGGTCCGCAAGGATGAAGCAGACGATGATGGTGCGGGCCGGATAGCCGGCGCGGAAGAGCAGCCAGCCGGCGGGCAGGCAGGCGAAGAACAGCGCCGCGCCCTGGATCTTGTACCACTTGATCCGCCCGTAGGCGTTGATGAGCTGGACGATGCCGGCGGAAGTCGACGCGACCGCCGCGACCAGCAGGGTCAGGCGGCACATCGCGAGCGTCTCTTCCGGCATCTTGCTTCCCAGCCAGAGCCGCAGCACGAAGGGCAACTCGCTCCAGAGCGGGAAGAAGATCAGCAGGAACAGCAGGATGCAGATGCGGCTGACGCGGGCGGTCAGGCGGATGGCCTGCGCCTCGTTCCCGGCGCCGATGTTCTGGGTAATCTGGGGAGCGGAAGCCGTGTCGAAGTTCGCCAGGAACTGGTTGACATAATTCTGGACCGTCGTCGCATAGTAGAAGGCGGCGTTCACGGTCGTGCCGAAGAAGGCGTTGATCAGCATGTTGGAGCCCTGGGAGCGGGCGATCACGGCCGATGCGGAGAGGAGGTTGTAGTTACTGAAGGAGAGCACCTCCCGGTAGGCGGACCTGTCCCGGACGAAGGCCCAGCGCACGGTCTGCGGCCAGCGCCGGCGGCTCAACAGCCGGTAGGCGACGAACGAGGTCCAGGTCGCGACGCTCATCATCACGGCATAGATCCGCAGTCCCCGGCCCTTGTCCTCCATCAGGAACAGGCTCAGGATCAGCAGCAGTTTCACCACGGCGTTCACGATGTCGACCAGTGCGACGACGGAGAACTTCTCGTGGACCGTGAAGAGGCTCTGGAAAGGCACGTTCGAGATGCCGAGGCAGGCGACCAGGGTCGAGACCTGGAAGACGAACATCGCGTCCGCTTCCTTCCCGGCGGGGACGTTCAGCTTCGTCCGGATGTACCAGATGCCGATGGTTTCCAGGAGCAGAAGGAGCAGCGCGGCGCCGCCGAGGTGGACGGTGTGGCAGATGTTGAACATCCGGTTCGGGTCGCCGCCGGGCTTGCCGAGCTCGATGTTCATGAAACGCTGCGTCGTCACGGCGAGCGCGCCGGTGATCACGGAGACGAGGGCGACCGTGCTTCCCACGGCGCTGTAGATGCCGACGTCCGAGGCGCCGAGCGCCTGGAGCACCAGCCGGCTCGAGACGAGTCCCACCAGGATCGTCACGAACATCCGCACATAGATGACGAGCGTATTGCGCGCGATCCGTATGTTGCTTTCCTCGTTCACAACAGACAAATATAGCGAATATTGTGTTATATTTGTCTTGATGAAGACCCAACTGCTATATGTCCTGGTCTCGGGGGCGGAGGACTTCTACTTCGAACAGGCTTTCGTGTCCGCCGTCTCCGCCCGCCGCACCAACCCCGACGCCCGGATCGTCCTGCTGACCGATACGGCGACGGACGCGGCGATCGGGACGCGGGGGGCGCAGGCCGGGGAATTCCGTGCGCTCTTCGACCGGATCGTCCCGGTCGCGCTGGACGCCGCGCTCCCCGCGATGAAGCGCTCCCGGCTGCTGAAGACCGGGATGCGGGACTATGTCGACGGGGACTTCCTGTATCTGGACTCCGATACGCTGGTCGCAGGGCCGCTGGACGGGATCGATGCCGTCCCGGGGCCGCTGGCCGCCTGTGCGGACCTCCACTGCCGCTTTGCGGACCATCCCCACCGCGCCGCGACCCTCTCCCTCTGCCGGAAGGACGGCTTCGACGCCTCCGGGGAGGAAGTGTACTTCAACGGCGGCGTGATGCTGGTCCGGGACTGCCCCCAGGCGAAAGAGTTTTTCCGCCGCTGGCGGGAATACTACCTCGAGGGCTATGACCGCGGCCTCCGCCAGGACCAGCCGGCCCTGGCGCACGCCAACGCCTCCCTGGGCCATCCCCTGCAGGAACTGCCGGGCGAATGGAACTGCCAGCTGCAGTACGGCGCCCGCTATCTGGGCGGCGCCCGCATCGTCCACTACGTCTGCACCAACGTCTCCAGCGGCGAGGAGCGCAGGCTCTTCGTGCTGAACGACCCCGCGGTCCTCCAGAAGGTCCGCTCGGAGGGCCCCGGCGCCGTGCAGGACGTGATCGCGGATCCCTTCCGGGGGCTCGCTTCCTGCGCGCGGCTTTCGGCGGGCGACGACCTCCATTTCTTCCGCACCCGCCGCTACCGCTGGCTCCGCTCCCGCTTCCGCCGCGGCCGCTTTTCCCTCCTGGAGTTCCTGCTGAAAATCTGTGACCACCTGAAAATCACGAAGATATGAGTCCGCTAGCGAGCATCGTCGTCCCCTGCTTCAACATGGAGCGCTGGCTGCCGGAGACGCTTCAGAGCGTCCTCGCGCAGACCTTCCGCGACTGGGAATGCCTGATCGTGGACGACGGCTCGACCGACACTTCCGCCGCGGTGGCGGAGGACTGGTGTGCCCGGGACGGGCGTTTCCGGCTGCTCCGGCAGCCGAACGCAGGCGTCGCCGCCGCACGCAACGCGGGCGTCGCCGCCTCCGCCGGACGCTACCTGCTCTTCCTGGACGCGGACGACCTGCTGGCCCCCGGCTATCTGGATGCCGCCGTCGCCGCCCTCGAAGCCGACCCGTCCCTGACCCTCGTCTATGGCGCCGCTCCCCGCTTCAAGGGTACGCCCGAGCGGACAATCCCCTGGGACCTGCCGCCTTTTTCGATGGGCACGATGCTTTCCCGCAACTGCCTTTATGTCTCCTGCGTGCTGCGCCGCGCCGATTTCGACCGCACGGCCGGCTTCGATCCCGCGTTCGGCGCGGGCTATGAAGACTGGGATTTCTGGCTCAGCCTGTTCGAAGCGCTCCCCGGCGAGCCCGGCGTGCTCCGCCTGGAGCAGCCCTGCCTGTACTACCGCACGCGGCGGGGTTCGCGCAACGCGCGCATTACCGACACGATGCTGAAGGACATCCGCCGTCGCCTTTGGGACAAGCACAAGAATCTCTATGCCAAGCACTTCCCGGACCCGCTCCAGACCGTCGAATACCAGCGCCTCCGGCGTTCCTTCGACAAGGCCGCCCGCTGGTCCCTCGCCTGGAAGCTCCGCCTCCTGTGGCGCAGGCTCTTCTCCTGAGCCGCTTTCCTGAAAACTAATACCGGACCTCCCGGACCGATGACCAGTCGATGTCCCGGGTACTCTGGGCGACCCGGGCCGTCGGGATGACCGCGCCCTTGCGGACGAGGATTACCGCCTCCAGCCGGTCCGTCGCAATCTCATTCCAGCCGGCCTTGTAGGTCTTTCCGGTCTGGTAATCCACCCAGGCGCCGCCGGGCAGGTAAACTTGCCGCGTCCAGCGGCGCAGGCCTGTCGTCTTCGACGGGTCCGGGGCCGGCGTCACGCCCGCGATGTCCTCCGGCGCATCGAAGATCGGCGCTACGAGGATGTCGCTGCCGAACAGGTACTGGTCCTCGACCAGCCAGGCCGTCGGATCGTCCGGGTATTCGAGGAAGAGCGCGCGGACCATCGGAAGGCCCGTCTGCGTGCAGCGGCGCGCCTGTTCCAGGATGTACGGCATCAGCGTATATTTCATCTCCGCCGATGCGCGGTAGTATTCCGTAAACGCCTCGTTGTACAGCCAGGGTTCCGTCGGCGGGGCACCGTGGCTGCGGGTATGGGAGCTCAGGAAGCCGAACGGCAGCCAGCGGCGGTAGAGGTCCTCCGGGGTCGACTGGACGAAGCCGCCGATGTCATGGCTCCAGAACGGGAAGCCGGAGAGGCCGAAGCTCAGGCCTGCGTGGAGCGTGGAGAGCATCGCCTCGTTGGTGTTGGCCGCGTCCCCGCCCCAGTGGAGCGGATAGCGCTGCGAGCCGGTCCAGGCGGAGCGGGCCCAGATGATGGCGCCGTCCGCGCCCTGGACATCCTTGGTGACCTCCCAGACCGCCTTGTTGTAGCGGAGCGGATAGAGGTTGTGCTCGTAGAGGCCCCCGCGGCCGTTCGCATAGAAGCCGTCGTAGGGAGCGCCCTCGCCGAAGTCCACCTTGATCGCACCGACGCCCATCTCGAGCAGGCCGCGGAGCTTGTCCTGGTACCAGCGGACCGCCTCCGGATTCGTAAAGTCGAGGCAGGCGTCCTCGTACGGCAGCGAGCCGTCCGCATTGCGCACGACGAGGTTCTTCTCGATCAGTTCCGGGTAGAAGGCGTTGTGCTGGGTAAAGTACGGCAGCTGCCAGAGGCTGATGTGGAAGCCCTGGTCCTTCAGGTCGCGGATCATCTTCGCGGGATCCGGAAAACGGTCCTCCGCGAACTTGTAATCGCACTGCCAGTCCACGCCGAACCAGCCCGTATCGAAGTGGATCACGTCCGCCGGGATGCGGTTCTCGCGCAGCCGGGAAGCGATTTCGTAGCCGTCTTCCTGGGAGAAATAGGTGATGCGGCTCATCCAGGTGCCGAAGCTCCACGTCGGGGGCATCGGGGTCTTTCCGACGACGTCGGTGTATTCATCCAGGATCTGCGCCGGCGTTCCGAGGAAGAGGAAGAGGTCCAGCGCCTCGTCGGCCATGAACAGTTTCGAAGCGCCGACATAGGTCGCGCCGAAATCGCAGGTCACGGGCGCGGACGTATGGAGGAACACGCCGTAACCCCGGTTCGAGAACCAGAACGGAACCGGCTTGTACATCTCGTCGGTCTCCGGTCCCTGCGGGTCGGTCACGAAGAGGTGCACCTTCTGGCCGGCCTTGTTCAGTCCGGTCGGGGACTCGCCACATCCGTAGATGCGCTCCCCCGCCTTGAGGCTGAAGACGGGATTCAGGCGCCGGGAGTTGTCCGTGCCGCTTTTCCGGAAGCCGAACGGCAGGACCTTGACCTGCGTCACCTCGTCGTCCTCGCGGGCCCAGGTCTGGGTCAGGACCTTGCCGGAAGCATCCCGGAGGATCAGCCGCCAGGGCCGCCGGACGATGGTCAGCGAGCCGTTCGGTCCGCTGTAGGTCACCTCGTTCTCCGTCTCGGTGCAGGTCCACGCCGCCTGCGGGCCGCGCGCGAGGAACTCCTCGCTGAGCATCAGTTCCCCGACCTCCTTCGGCGGAACGGGCGAAGTCAGCATCCGGACCCGCACCGCGCGGTCCGAAATGAATTCCACCTGAAAGTCGAAGAGCGGATCATTCTCATAGCCGCTCTCCGGGAAGTCCTTCATCCGGAGCCTGTCCATCACGACGGTATTGGTGTTGAACGCCTGCCGCGGTTCGAGACTGTACCGCCCCCACTGCACCTTTCCCGTGCCGCGGGCCGCATCGAAGTCCTTCAGCCCCTCCGCAAAGAAATAGGTGGCGGTCATGTCCACGTAATCCCGGCTCATGTCCTTCGCCTGGTTCATCAGCGGCTGCGCGCCAGCCACCGGGGCCATCCCCAGCAGCACCGCCGCCACGGCAATCCACTTTTTCATAGAAATCGCTTTTTTTCTTTCCACTAATATACAAAAGAACCTCGATAAACCATTTTTTATGGCTATTTTTACGGATGGACTTGCCGCAATAAAAGAAGTCCGACCGGAACCATGAAGAATACCAGAACCATCGGCGTTCTGACCTCCGGAGGAGACGCTCCGGGCATGAACGCCTGCATCCGCGCCGTCACGCGCGCCGCCATCAACGAAGGCTGGACCGTCCAGGGAATCTACAGGGGCTACGAAGGCCTCATGGACGGGGAAATCCGCGAACTCACGACCGAAAGCGTCAGCAACATGATCCAGCGCGGAGGAACCTTCCTCAAGACCGCCCGCAGCAAGGACTTCATGACGGAGGAAGGCCGGCAGAAAGCCTACGAGAACCTCGTGAAATTCGGCATCGACGCCCTGATCGTGATCGGCGGCAACGGTTCCCTCGCCGGCGCCGAAGCCCTGGCCGCGGAGCATGACATCCCCGTCATCGGCCTCCCCGGCACGATCGACAACGACCTCTACGGGACCGACGTGACGATCGGCTTCGACACGGCCCTCAACACCATCGTCGAATGCGTGGACAAGATCCGCGACACCGCGACCAGCCACAACCGCATCTTCTTCGTCGAAGTGATGGGCCGCGACGCGGGCTTCCTCGCCCAGAACAGCGCGATCGCCGCCGGCGCCGAAGCTGCCATCATCCCGGAAGACAAGACCGACATCGACCAGCTCTCGAACTTCATCGGCCGCGGCATCCGCAAGAGCAAGAACAGCTCGATCGTCCTCGTCTCGGAAAAAGACGGCGGCGCGATGCACTATGCGGAACGCGTGCGCAAGGAATACCCCCAGTACGACGTCCGCGTCTCGATCCTCGGCTACCTCCAGCGCGGAGGCTCCCCGACCGCGCGCGACCGCATCCTTGCAAGCCGCCTCGGCGTCGCTTCGATCGAAGCGCTCAAGGAAGGCCAGCGCAACGTGATGATCGGCCTGCGCCAGGACGAAATCGTCTACGTTCCGATCTCCCGCGCCATCAAGCTCGACAAGCCCATCGACCGCGAGCTCATCAACGTCCTGACCGTCCTTTCCATCTAAAAATCAAACATTTACAATATGCTCACCCTCGGATCCCCCCTCACCGCCACGGCCAAGCGGGCCCTCCTCTGCGGCTCCGGCGAACTCGGCAAGGAAGTCACCATCGAACTGCAGCGCTACGGCGTCGAAGTCATCGCCGTCGACCGCTACGCCAACGCCCCCGCGATGCAGGTAGCCCACCGCAGCCATGTCATCAATATGCTGGACGGAGCCGCCCTGCGCCGCGTCATCGAAGAAGAAAAGCCGGATTTCATCATCCCGGAAGTCGAAGCCATCGCAACCCCGACCCTCGTCGAACTCGAGAAGGAAGGCTGGAACGTGATCCCGACCGCCAAGGCGACCCTCCTCACGATGAACCGCGAAGGCATCCGCCGCCTGGCCGCCGAAGAACTCGGCCTGCCAACGGCGACCTACCGCTTCGCCGACAACTATGAGCAGTTCCGCGAGGCGATCCGCGAAATCGGCATTCCCTGCGTCGTCAAGCCCATCATGAGCTCCTCCGGCCACGGCCAGAGCGTCATCAAGTCCGAAGCGGACATCGACGCCTCCTGGCATACGGCCCAGGAAGGCGGCCGCGCCGGCGCCGGCCGCGTCATCGTCGAAGGCTTCATCAAGTTCGACTACGAGATTACGATGCTGACCGTCCGCCACCGCGACGGCACGACGACCCTCGCCCCGATCGGCCACCACCAGGTCGACGGCGACTACCGCGAGTCCTGGCAGCCGCAGCCGATGAGCGACAAGGCGATGGCGGAAGCCCAGCACATCGCCCGCACGATTACCGGCGCCCTCGGCGGCTGGGGCATCTTCGGCGTCGAGATGTTCATCAAGGACGACAAGGCCATCTTCAGCGAAGTCTCCCCCCGCCCGCACGACACCGGCATGGTCACGATGATCTCGCAGGACCTCTCCGAATTCGCCCTTCACGCGCGCGCCATCCTCGGCCTGCCGATTCCCGCAATCCGGCTCTTCGGCCCGAGCGCCTCGAAGGCGATCGTGATCGAAGGCGATACCGACAAGGTCCGCTTCAGCGGTCTCGAAGACATCCTGAGCGAAGAAGGCGTCCAGATCCGCCTCTTCGGCAAGCCGGAAGTAAAAGGACACCGGCGTTTCGGTGTCCTTCTGGCGACGGATTCCTCCGTCGAAAAAGCGCTGGAGAAAGTGGAGCGGGCCTACGCCAAGCTGCAGGTTGAAATCCTGCCCAGGTAGCACTCCACGGTATTTTCCATCAGCATCGCTATGGTCATCGGCCCCACTCCTCCGGGAACCGGGGTCAGATAACCTGCGACCGCCGCGGCGCTGTCGAAGTCCACGTCCCCGTGGAGCTTCCCGTCCGCGCCGCGGTTGATGCCGACGTCGATCACGGCGGCGCCCGGCTTCACCATGTCGCCGGTCACCAGACCCGCGCGGCCGACCGCAACGACGAGGATGTCGGCCTGCAGGGTCAGTTCGCGGAGGTTCTTCGTCCGGGAATGGGCCATCACGACCGTCGCGTTGCGGTCCAGCAGGAGCTTTGCGACCGGCTTGCCGACGATGTTGCTGCGGCCGATGACGACCGCCAGTTTCCCGGCCGGGTCGATTCCGTAGGCGTCCAGCAGGTGCATCACGCCCTTCGGCGTGCACGGCACCGTGCATTTCGCCCCGAGCCAGAGATCCGCGACGTTCCGCGGATGGAACCCGTCCACATCCTTCTCCGGCACGATCCCGTTGATGACCTTGTCCTCGTCGATATGGGCGGGCAGCGGCAGCTGCACCAGCACGCCGTCCACGGCCGCATCGCGGTTCAGCCCGTCCACGACCGAGAGCAGCTCCGCCTCGGAGACCGTCTCCGGCAGCGCCACGAGCCGGCTCTCCATCCCCACATACTCGCACGCCTTGACCTTTCCGCGCACATACGACTGGCTCGCCGGATTCTCCCCGACGATGATCACCGCCAGGCACGGCACGCGCCCATACTGTTCCTTCAACGCCGCCATCCTCCCCTTCAGTGCATCCTTCACCTCCAGCGACACCTTCTTTCCGTCAATCAGTTGACAACCCATATCCTTTCCTCCTGCCAGATTATTTGTTCAATTCCCAGTGCCCGATATCGCTGCGGTAGAAGAGCGCCGGACAGTCGATGCCGCGGACGGCGGCGTACGTGCGGGCCGCGGCGTCGGCGAGGCTGGAGCCGCGGTTGATGCACATCAGGACGCGGCCGCCGGCGGTCTTCAGGACGCCGGACTCGAGTTTCGTGCCCATGTGGTACACGATCGTGCCGTCCTGCGGGAGCCCCTGGATCGCGAAGCCCTTCTCATACGACCCCGGATAGCCCTTCGACGCGAGCACGACGCCCATCGTCACATCCGTGCTCCACTGCGGCTCGCAGGCCGGAGCCTTTCCGTCCGCGACGGCGCTGAAAATGTCGTAGGCGTCGCTCTCCAGCAGCGGGAGCACCACTTCCGTCTCCGGGTCGCCGAAGCGGCAGTTGAACTCAATCACCTTGACCCCCTCCGGCGTCGCCATCAGGCCGCCGTACAGCACGCCGCTGAGCGGGCAGCCTTCCGCGGCCATCGCATCGGCGGTCCGCTGCAGGATCGACTGCAGGGCGAACGCGCGCTGCTCGCCGCTGATGAAGGAAAGTCCCGTATAGGCGCCCATGCCGCCGGTATTCGGGCCCTTGTCGCCGTCGAAGGCGCGCTTGTGATCCTGGGCGAGCGGCATCGGATACACCCGCGTCCCGTCCACGAAGCACATGAACGAGAACTCCGGGCCGGTCAGATAGTCCTCGACCACGACCTTGCCGGCGCCGAAATGGCCGTCCAGCAGCATGTCCTTCAGGGCGGCGTCCGCCTCCGCGAGGTCGGCGGCGATCACGACGCCCTTGCCGGCGGCCAGTCCGTCGTACTTCAGCACGGCCGGGAACGGCCGGCCGGAAACATACGCCAGCGCCTGCCTGTAATCGGTGAAACTCCGGTAGGAAGCCGTAGGGATCCCGTATTTGACCATCAGTTCCTTCGCGAACTCCTTGCTGCTCTCGATGCGCGCCGCGGCCTTCGTGTGGCCGAAAATGCGCAGGCCGGCTGCCCGGAAGGCATCCACGATGCCCGCCGCCAGCGCGACCTCGGGCCCCACGACGGTCAGGTCGATCCCGTGCTCCAGCGCGAATGCCTTCAGGCCTTCCACGTCGGTGTCCTTCAGCGGGACGTTCGTCGCATGTGCACCGATCCCCGCATTGCCGGGGGCGCAGAAAATCTCGGAGACCTGCGGACTGCGGCTCAGCGCATCTACGATGGCGTGCTCGCGTCCGCCGCCGCCGACTACCAATACCTTGCTCATATCCTAATGTTTGAAATGACGTACTCCGGTAAACAGCATCGTGATGCCGAGCTCGTCGGCCTTGCGGATGGCATCCTCGTCGCGGATGCTGCCGCCGGGCTGGACGATGGCCGTAACGCCGTAGCGGGCGGCCAGGGCGACGGTGTCGTCGAACGGCAGGAAGCCGTCGGAGGCCAGCACCAGGCCTTCCGTGAAGCCGGCGTTCTTCGCCTCGTTCAGGGCAATCTCGGCGGAGCCCACGCGGTTCGTCTGTCCGGCGCCGATGCCGACCGTATGGTTGTCGCGGACCACGGCGATTGCGTTGGACTTCACGTGCTTGACGATCTTCCAGCCGAAGTTGGCGTCAGCAAGCTGCGCGTCCGTCGGCTGCACGCGGGTCACGCACATCTGAGGGACGACCTCCTCGACCTGCGTGTCGAGCTGCTGGGCCAGCAGGCCGCCGTTCACGCTGATGTACTGCGGGACGGGCTCGTCCGTGCGGGTCATATTGACCTGCATCACACGGAGGTTCTTCTTGGCGGAGAGGATCTCCAGGGCCTCCGGCGTATAGGACGGGGCGATCACGATCTCCAGGAAGATGGGCTTCATCCCGAGCGCGACCTCGGCGGTCAGCTCACGGTTCACGCCGACGATACCGCCGTAGATGCTGACCTTGTCGGCCTCATAGGCGGCCTGCCAGGCCTCCTCGATCGTGTTTCCCACGGCAGCGCCGCAGGGATTCATATGCTTCAGGGCCACGCAGAAAGGCTCCTTGAAATCGCGGAGCACGTTCAGGGCCGCATTGGCGTCCTGGATGTTGTTGTAGGACAGCTCCTTGCCCTGGATCTGGCGGGCGAAGGCCAGGGAGAACGGGGCCGGCTCCAGGGCGGCGTAGAAATTGGCGCTCTGGTGGGGGTTCTCGCCGTAGCGGAGGCCCTGCTTCAGATCGTACTCCAGGAACAGCTTCTCATTCAGCCCGGCGACTTTCCGCATATACGTCGCGATGCAGGCGTCGTACTCGGCGGTGTGGGTGTAGGCCTTCGCGGAAAGCTTCAGGCGGGTTTCCGGGCTGGTCGTCCCTTTCTCGCGAAGCTCCGCGAGGACGGTTCCGTAATCGCCGGGATCGCAGACGATCGTCACGTCCTTCCAGTTCTTCGCGGCGCTGCGCACCATCGAAGGGCCGCCGATGTCGATGTTCTCGATGGCGTCCTCCATCGTGACATCCGGTTTCGCGATGGTCTGGCGGAACGGATAGAGGTTCACGCAGACCAGCTCGATCGTCTCGATGCCGTTCTCCTTCAGGGTCTCCATGTGGGCGGGGACGTCGCGGCGCGCGAGGATGCCGCCGTGCACCTTCGGGTGCAGGGTCTTCACGCGGCCGTCGCAAATCTCCGGGAAACCGGTCACTTCACTGATTCCGATGGTTTTGACTCCGTTGTTCTCCAGGAGTTTCTGGGTACCGCCGGTGGCGATGATCTCCCACCCGAGGTCCACGAGGCCCCGGACGAATTCCACGAGGCCGGTCTTGTCGCTGACACTGACTAATGCTCTCATTGTATCAATTTGGCTATTGTTTCTACATATAAAACGTGCTCGATCTGCTGGCCGAGGCGGTGGACCTCCGCAGGGTCGTTCCCGTCGTATTCGAAGGCACGCTGGGCGATGATCTTTCCGCCGTCCAGTTCGGGGCTGACCCAGTGGACCGTGATGCCGTACACTTTTACGCCGCAGGCGACTGCCTGTTCGACGGCGTGGGCGCCGCGGAAGGCGGGAAGCAGGGACGGATGGATGTTGACCATCCGGCCGGCGTAGGCGCCGAGGAGCGTGTCCCCGATGATGCGCATATAGCCCGCCAGGCAGACCAGGTCCACTTTCCGGGCATCCAGGGCCCGCACGATCTCCGTCTCGAAGGCGGCCTTGTCCGCATAATCGCGGGGAGAAAAGACGAAGGTGTCGATGCCGAGGCGCACCGCTTTTTCGACGACGGGCGCACCGGGCTTGTCGCACACCAGCAAGACCACTTCCGCCGCCAGGACGCCGTCGGCGCAGGCGCGGGCGATGGCCTCGAAGTTCGTGCCCTCTCCGCTGGCAAAGACCGCTAACTTCTTCACCGCAGGACGATGTTGACGCCGGGGACGTCGGTCACGCGGCCGATGACGGAAGCCTTCTCGCCGTGGGACGCCAGAATGGCGATGGCCTTCTCCGCCTCCGCGGGATCGAGGACCACGACCATGCCGATGCCCATGTTGAAGATGTTGAACATCTCCCGGTGCGGGACGCCGCCCCAGCGCTCGAGCATCCGGAAGACCGGGAGGATCTCCCAGGTTCCTTCCTCCACCTCGATGCCCTGGCCGTCGTGCAGCACGCGCGGGATGTTCTCGTCGAAACCGCCGCCCGTGATGTGGGCGATGGCGTGGACGTCGCACTGCCGGATCACGTCCAGCACCTGCCGGACATAGATGCGCGTCGGGGTCAGCAAGGTCTTGCCGAGGGTCGCGCCGCCGAATTCGGGAACCGTGTCCGTATAACTGAGTCCGGCATCCGCGACGATCTTGCGGACCAGGCTGAAGCCGTTGGAGTGGACGCCCGTCGAAGCGATGCCGACGAGCACGTCGCCGACCTTGACCTTGCTGCCGTCGATCAGGCGGGATTTCTCGACCACGCCGGTCGTGTAGCCGGCGATGTCATACTCTCCCCCGCCGTACATGCCCGGCATCTCGGCGGTCTCGCCGCCCACAAGGGCGCAGCCCGCCTGGCGGCATCCTTCCGCGACGCCCTTCACAATCGCTTCGACCTTCTCCGGAACGTTGTGGCCGATGGCGACATAATCCAGGAAAATCAGCGGCTCAGCGCCCTGCGCAAGGACGTCGTTGACGCACATCGCAACGGCGTCGATGCCGATTGTGTCGTGCTTGTCCATCGCGAAGGCGATCTTGAGCTTCGTGCCGACGCCGTCGGTACCGCTGACCAGGACCGGCTCGCGGATGCCGAGCGCCGAAAGGTCGAACATGCCCCCGAAGGAGCCGATACCGCCCATCGAGCCCTTCCGGGCCGTGGAGGCGACGTGCTGCTTGATCCGGCGGACCACCTCGTATCCCGCCTCGAGATTCACTCCCGCTTTTTCGTAGGTTTTTGCCATACTCTTATTCTTCGTCTTGTTCATATTCCATCTGGTAGAGGGCCGTCGGATAATTGCCGTTGAAGCAGGCGAGGCAGAGATCCGAGCAGCCGAAGCTGGAGGCGACCGCGCCTTCGCAGCTCAGGTAGCCGAGCGAGTCGGCGCCGATGGCCTTGCGGGCCTCCTCGAGGTCGCGGTGGGAGCAGAGGAGCTCCTCCTCGGTCGGGGTGTCGACGCCGTAGTAGCAGGGATGCTTCATCATCGGGCTGGCGATGCGCACGTGGACTTCCCTGGCGCCCGCTTCCCGCAGCAGGTTCACGATCTGGAGGGAGGTCGTGCCGCGCACGATCGAGTCGTCCACCATCACGATGCGCTTGCCGCTCACGATGCTGCGGACCGCGGAAAGCTTGAGGTGGACCACCCGCATGCGGTCCTCCTGGACCGGCATGATGAAGGTGCGGGCCACGTAGCGGTTCTTGACAAGGCCCATCTCGTACGGGATGCCGCTCTCCTCGGCGTAGCCGATCGCGGCGCTGAGGCTGGAGTCCGGCACGCCGACCACGATGTCGGCCTCGGCCGGCTGCTCGCGGTAGAGGCGGCGTCCGGATTCCTTGCGGAAGGCATGGACGTTGCAGCCGTCGATGTCGCTGTCCGGGCGGGCAAGGTAGATGTACTCCATGCCGCACATCATCCGGCGCTGGAATTTCGAATACTGGCGCGAGCGGAGGCCATGGTCGTCGATGGTCACGACCTCGCCCGGGGCGACGTCGCGCAGCATCGTCGCGCCGATGTAGTCGAAGGCGCAGCTCTCGCTGGCGACGACATAGCCGTTGCCGAGGCGGCCGATGCAGAGCGGCTTGATGCCGTATTTGTCACGGCAGGCGTAGACGCGGTTCTTCGTCAGGATGACGAAGGCAAAACCGCCTTCCATCATATTGAGGGCGCAGACGATGTGGTAGATGCGCGCCTCGCTGCTCGTCTTCTTGATCAGGTTCGCGAGCAGCTCCGCGTCGGTCGACGTATGGAAAATGGATCCCCGGTTCTCGAGGTAATCCTTGATCTGGCGGTAGTTGACCAGGTTGCCGTCGCCGGCGACGGCGAAATCGCCGGACTTGTGCTGGAAGAACAGCGGCTGGACGTTGTCCAGTCCGCCCTTGGCGGCGTTGGCGTACTGCGTGCCGCCGATGCCGATGCTCCCCTCCTGCTTCAGGAAGGGCGAATGTCCGAAGACTTCGCTGACGAGGCCGAGACCCCGGTGGTGGACGCCTTTTCCGCCCTGGTCGAAGACGACCATGCCGGCGCCTTCCTGGCCGCGGTGCTGCAGCATATGCAGGCCGGAATACATGACCCGGGCCGCGCCCTCAACTCCATATACAGCTATAACTCCCATAGTATCAGTCCTTTTTGCCTTCCAGGCGGTTCAACACGATTTCATAACCCTGATAGATGTCTCCGAGGTCGTGGCGGAAGCGGTCCTTGTCGAACTGCTCTCCCGTCTCGAGGTCCCAGAGCCGGCAGCGGTCCGGGCTGAGCTCGTCGGAGATGATGAGGTGGCCGTCCTCCGGCACACGGCCGAACTCCATCTTGAAGTCGACCAGGCTGATGCCGGCCTTGCGGAAGAGTTCCGTCAGCACCTCGTTGGCCTTGTGGACCGTGGCGTAGATGTACTTCAGCTCGTCGTAGCTGACGAGGCCGATGGCAACCGCCTGGTCGTCGTTGATCAGCGGATTGCCGAGCTCGTCGGTGTTGTAGCGCAGGTCGACGATGGTGTTTCCGGGGGTGTAGCCTTCCTCGACGCCGAGGCGGTGGGCCAGGCTGCCGACGACCCGGTTGTGGCAGACGGCGACCAGGTCGACCCAGGCAATCCGGCGGCAGAGCTGCTCACGATCCCCCACCAGGCCGAGGAAATGGGTCTCGAGGCCCGCCTTCTCCAGTTCCGTGAAAAGGATGGCGGAAATCTTGTTGTTCAGGCACCCGATTCCCTTGAAACGGGCGCGCTTGATGCCGCCGTAGGCGGTGGTCACATCTTTGTAATGGATGATGACCTTATCCGGCTGGTCGGTCGCGAAAATCTGCTTTTCGTTGCCGTCGAACAGGAGTTCTCTCTTCTCAATCTGGTTCATTTCCCTTGTTTGAAGTAGTTAACGGCATTCGTGAACAGGGTCTGTTCCTTCGTGCCTGCGATGTTCTTGAAAAGGTTCGTTTCATAGCGTTCGGTGTGGCCCATCTTGCCGAGGATGCGGCCGTCGGGGCTCAGCAGGCCCTCGATGGCGTAGCAGGAGCCGTTCGGGTTGGCGGGCGAAGCCATCGTCGGCTCGCCGGAGACCGGATCGGCATAGCGGAAGGCCACCTGGCCGCGGGCGAAGAGGCCGCGCGCCTCCGCCTCGCTGACGACGACCTTGCCCTCGCCGTGGCTCACAGCGATTGTATGGAGGTCGCCCGGACGGAAGCCCGCCAGCCACGGGGAGGCCGTCGAGGCGACGGCGGTCGTGACCATCTGGGAGACGTGGCGGTTGATGTCGTTGCGGAAGAGGGTCGGCGAATCTGCCGTCAGCTTGTCCGGGTCGCCATACGGCAGGAAGCCGCTCTTGAGGAGGGCCTGGAAGCCGTTGCAGATGCCGAGGACGAGGCCTTCGCGGGCCAGCAGGGCCTTGACGGCGGCGCTGACGCGGGCGTTGCGGAGGACCGTGGCGATGAACTTGCCGCTGCCGTCCGGCTCGTCGCCGGCGGAGAAGCCGCCGCAGAGCGCGAGGATGTGGCACTGGGCGAGGTGTTCCGCCATCTCGTCGATGGAGCGGTTCACGTCCGCTTCCGTCAGGTTGCGGAAAACGTGGATGCGGACCTCGGCGCCGGCGCAGCGGAAGGCTTTCGCCGTGTCATAGTCGCAGTTCGTGCCCGGGAAGACCGGCAGGTAAACGACCGGACACTCCACCTTCGGTCCGTGGTAGGTCACGGCCGCAGGAGTTTCGGCCGGCGTCGGCAGCATCGCCTCGCTGGCAGCGGGCACGCGGGCGGGATAGACCTTCGAGAAAGGAATCTCGCAGGCCTCCTGGAGGCTTTCCAGCGGCATGTCCTGCCCGTTCACGACAAAACGGCCGTCGGTGACATAGCCCAGCAGCTCGAAGCCGGGGTCGGTGAGGGCCTCGGAGGATTCGAGGACGATGGAGCCGTAGTTCAGCGCGAAGAGATCGCGCTCGCCGACCGTAACCTCGACGCCGAGGCGGTTGCCGAAGGCCATCTTGGCGAGGGCCTCGGCGACGCCGCCGAAGCCGACGGACCAGCCGGCGCAGACCTTGCCGGCGCGGATGGCGTTCAAGACGGCGTTCCAGTTCTCCTTCAGCCGGTCCGTATCCGGCATCCGGTTGGGAAGCGGGGTATGGCGGACGAGGTAGATCCGGTCGCCGGGCTGCTTGAAGTCGGTCGAGATGACCTGGGAGGCGCCGACCGTGTTGATGCCGAAGGCGATCAGGGTCGGCGGGACGTTGATGTCCTCGAAGGTGCCGCTCATCGAGTCCTTGCCGCCGATGGACGGAAGGCCGAGCGCGAGCTGCATCTTCAGCGCGCCGAGCAGGGCGGACAGCGGCTTGCCCCAGCTACGGGGATCGGCGCTCATCCGCTCGAAATATTCCTGGTAGGAGAAACGCATCCCGGACCAGTCGGCGCCGGCGGCGACGAGCTTGGTGCAGGCCTCGACCACGGCATAGGCGGCGCCGTGGTACGGGCTCCAGGAAGCAAGGTACGGGTTGTAGCCGAAGGCCATCATGCTGGACGTGTCGGTATAGCCGTCCACGGGCAGTTTCTGGACCGAGACCTGGGTCTCGGAAGCCTGGAGGCGGCCGCCGAACGGCATCAGGACCGTGGAACGGCCGATGGTCGAATCGAAGTTCTCGATCAGGCCCTTCTGGGAAGTCACGTTCGGGCTGCGCAGGACGCTGCGGAAGCGGGCTTCGAGGGTCTCCCCTTCCGGCTCCTGTACGAACGGGTCGCGGTCCTCGACCGCCGCGATGCAGGCGGAGGAGAAGTGCGGGGCGCCGGCGCTGTCGATGAAGCTCCGGGCGAGGTCCGCCACGGTCGCACCGTGGTAGAACATCCGCATCCGGCCGCGGTCCGTCACGTCGGCGACGTGGGTCACTTCGATGTTGTCGAGGGCGCACCAGCGCTCGAACGCGGCGCGGTCCTTCGCTTCGACGACGACGGCCATCCGCTCCTGGGACTCGCTGATTGCGAGTTCGGTCGGATTGAGGCCGGAATACTTGGTCGGGACGCGGTCCAGCCAGATGTCGAGACCGTCGGCCAGCTCGCCGATGGCGACGCTGACGCCGCCCGCGCCGAAGTCGTTGGATTTCTTGATGAGGCGGGTCACTTCCGGGCGGCGGAAGAGGCGCTGGATCTTGCGCTCTTCGGGGGCGTTGCCCTTCTGGACCTCGCTGCCGCAGGTCTCCAGGGAGGCCTCGGTGTGTTCCTTGGAAGAGCCGGTCGCGCCGCCGATGCCGTCACGGCCGGTCCGGCCGCCGAGCAGCAGGATCACGTCGCCCGGCGCGGGGCTCTCGCGGCGGACGTTCTCCGCCTTGACGGCGCCGACGACGGCGCCGACTTCGAGACGCTTGGCCGTGTAGCCGGGATGGAAGATTTCGCGCACGTGGGTCGTCGCCAGGCCGACCTGGTTGCCGTAGCTGGAGTAGCCGGCCGCGGCCTTGCGGCTGATGACACGCTGCGGCAGCTTGCCGGGCAGCGTCTCGGAAACCGGCTTCCAGATATCGCCGGCACCGGTCACGCGCATCGCCTGGTAGACGTAGGCGCGGCCGGAGAGCGGGTCGCGGATGGCGCCGCCGAGGCAGGTCGAGGCGCCGCCGAAGGGCTCGATTTCGGTCGGATGGTTGTGGGTCTCGTTCTTGAACTGGAGGAGCCAGCGCTCGGTCTTCCCGTCGACATCGACGTCGACGAAGATGCTGCAGGCGTTGTTCTCCTCGCTCTGCTCGAGGTTGTCCAGCCGGCCGGTCATGCGCAGGTAGCGCGCGCCGATCGTCGCGATCTCCATCAGGCAGAGGCTGCGGTCGCGACGGCCGAGCTCAACGCGGACGCGGTCGAGTTCGCGGAGGGTCCCCTCGAGCTCGTCGCGCAGGAAGGAATCCTCGACGCTGACGCTTTCGAGGCGGGTCGTAAAGGTCGTGTGGCGGCAGTGGTCGCTCCAGTAGGTATCGAGGATGCGGAGCTCGGTTTCCGTGGGCTCACGGCCTTCCGTACGGAAGTAGCGGACCACTTCGCGCAGGTCGTCCGTGTTCATCGCGAGGCCCCAGGCCCTGCAGAACGGCGCCAGGTCCTGCTCCTCCATCGCCGTGAAGCCCGTCATGTCGGCCAGCGGCTTGACGTCCGCCTGCTCGCTGAAATCGAGCTTCGAAAGGTCCTTTTCGCGGCTTTCGACCACGTTGATGTAATAGTGGCGGATCTTCTCCAGGTCCGCGTCCGGAAGGTCGTCGTCGAAGACGAGCAGGCGGGCGCTCTTGACGCGCACGTCGGCGGCCGGGTCAATCAGGTGGACACAGTCGACAGCGGAGGAGGCCCGCTGGTCGAACTGGCCCGGAATGTACTCCACGGCCAGGTAGCGGCGGCCTTCAAGCGGGAAGGAATCGGTCACGGTGTCGGTCACGACTTCCCCGAAGACGCCGTAGCGGCAGGCTTCGAGGAGCTCGTCGCTGAAGCCCCGGAGGTCATACACATTCAGGTAGCGCAGGGTCTTGAGGCCCAGTGAGAGGTTCTCGTTGAACTCGCTGCGCAGGCTTTCCGCTTCGACGCGGAAGGCCGGATTCTTCTCTACGAATATTCTTCTGGTCTGCGTCATATCAAATCTGGGATGCCAGGACTTTCTCCGCCTGGGCCCGGCGGAAGGCTTCAAGTTTATCGGCAAGGTCAGCGTCCGTGAGGGCGAAGATGCTGACCGCGATCAGCGCGGCGTTCTTCGCGCCGTCGATGGCGACGGTCGCCACCGGGATGCCGGAAGGCATCTGCACCATCGAGAGCAGCGAATCCAGCCCGTTCAGGGCCTTGCTGCGGACAGGGACGCCGATGACCGGCAGGGTCGTCATCGCGGCGGCCATCCCGGCAAGGTGGGCGGCGCCGCCCGCGCCGGCAATCACGGCGCCCACGCCCCGCTCCCGGGCCGTGGCAATGAAATCGGAGAATTCCCGGGGCGTACGGTGGGCGCTCAGGACTTTCTTCTCGTAAGGGACCCCGAACTGTTCGAGGGTATCGCAGGCGGGCTTCATGACTTCCCAGTCGCTTGCGGAGCCCATGATGACACTGACTTTCATATGCTTATCTTATTTTGGAATCACAGTACTGGCAGCGGACCACGCCTTCCGGGGTCTTGCGGAAGAGCGGGTCGACGTGCTCGTGGTTGCAGATGCATTTCGGATTGGTGCAGCGAAGGGTCGCATCCGCGAAGACGCCTTCGAGGGGCGGCATCCCGTGGTCGGGATCGTCCTTCCACTGGAGGAGGCAGCAGATCAGCGCCATCCGGACGAACTTTCCGTATTCGACCTGGCGGAAATAGGCGGCGCGGGGGTCGGCATCGACCTCCGGCAGGATTTCGTTCACGCGCGGGAGCGGATGGAGGATGGCCATGTCCGGTTTCGCGCCGGAGAGTTTCGCGAGGTCGAGGACGAAACTGTCCTTGACGCGGTCGAACTCGTCCTCGTCCAGGAAGCGCTCGCGCTGGACCCGGGTCATGTAGAGGACGTCCAGTTCGGAGATGACTTCCTCGATCGTATGGACCTCGCGGTAATCCATCCCCTCCTTGTCGAGGACGTCGTGCTTGATATAATCCGGGAGCCGGAGCTCATCCGGGGCAATCAGCACGATACGGATGCCGCTGTACTTGGTCAGGGCCTTGATCAGCGAGTGGACCGTGCGGCCGAAGCGGAGGTCGCCGCAGAAACCGATCGTGATGCCGTCGATGTGGCCGATCTCGCGGGTGATGGTGAGCAGGTCGGTCAGGGTCTGGGTCGGGTGGCTGTGGCTGCCGTCGCCGGCGTTGATGATCGGGACATCGGAGAAGCAGGAAGCGACGAAGGGGGCGCCTTCCAGGTTGTGGCGCATCGCGATGATATCGGCGAAACAGCCGACGACGCGGACCGTGTCCTCCACGCTCTCGCCCTTGCTCACGGAGCTGTTGGCGGCGTCGGAGAAGCCGAGCACGTTGCCGCCGAGTTCCATCATCGCGGCGGTGAAGCTCAGGCGCGTGCGGGTGCTGGGTTCATAGAAGAGCGTCGCAAGCTTGCGGCCCTTCAGGGCGTCGCTCCATGCGCGGCGGTCGGCGATGATGCGCTCGGCGAGGGAGATGATGTCGTCAAGCTCCCGCTTGGTCAGGTCGGAAGGGTCGATCAGGTGTTTCATAAGCCGTTGCGGAATTGCAGGATTTCCTCCTTCTGGGCGGGGGTGATGTAGGATTCGAGGGCGGCGACTTCGACGAGGGTGTCGAGGCTGCAGAGGGAGCAGTTCCGGACGGAGGCGTCCGAGAGCCGCTGCAGGCCGCGGGCGATGCCGTAGGTAAAGATGCTGACGATGCCGAGCACTTCGGCGCCGGCCTCGCGGAGCGCCTCGACGACGTCGATCACGGAGCCGCCGGTCGAGATCAGGTCTTCGACGACGACCACCGGGCAGCCGGGCTCCAGGCGGCCTTCGATGCGGTTTTCACGGCCGTGGCCCTTGGCGGAGCCGCGAACGTAGCCCATCGGCAGGTCCAGCAGGCTGGCGGCGATGGCGGCGTGGGCGATGCCGGCGGTCGCGGTCCCCATCAGCATCCGGCAGCCGGGATACTCCCGCCGCACCGTCTCCGCAATCGCCGCTTCGACGACCTTGCGGGCGGCCGGGTCCGAGAGGACCAGCCGGTTGTCACAGTAAATCGGGCTCTTGATGCCGCTGGCCCAGGTAAACGGTTCCTCGGGACGGAGAAACACCGCCCCGATGCGCAACAGTTCGTGTGCAATCACTTGTTCCATACAAATTCCTCCATACATTTCAGATAGGCGGCCACCGGATCCGCGGCGGCCGTGACGGGACGGCCCACGACGATATAGTCGGAGCCGAGCTCGCGGGCGCGGGCCGGGGTCGCGATGCGGACCTGGTCGTCCGCAGCGGCGTCCGCGAAGCGGATGCCGGGCGTCACGGCCAGGAACTGCGGCCCGCAGGCCTCCTTGACGATCCCCGCCTCCCAGGGCGAGCATACGACGCCGTCCAGGCCCGCGGAACGGGCGTTTTCGGCGTAATGGGCGATGGTTTCGGGCAGGCTGGCACCGATCAGCAGTTCTTTCTGCATCCGCTCCTCCCCCGTCGAGGTCAGCTGCGTCACGGCGAGCAGCAGCGGGCAGGTCCCGTCCGGGCGGGTCAGGCCTTCGCGGGCCGCTTCCATCATCGCCACCGTTCCGGCCGCGTGGACGTTGCACATATCGACGCCGAGGTCCGACAGGACCCGCATCGCGCGGCGGACGGTCGTCGGGATGTCGTGGAGCTTGAGGTCGAGGAACACGCGGTGGCCGCGGTCGCGGACGCGCCGCACGATGTCGGGTCCCGCCGCGTAGTAGAGTTCCATGCCGATTTTCACATACGGTTTCCGCTCCTGGTCCTGGAAGAGGTCGAGGAAGCCGAGGGCGCGCTCCGCGCTCTCGAAATCCAGGGCGATGATTATATCCTTTCCGTTCATACAATACCGATTATATCCTTGAGACTGTCGATTCCGAGGCGGTCCATCACCTCCGGGAGTTCCGCCACGATCCGCGGGCAGGCCAGCGGGTCGCGCAGGTTCTCCGAGCCGACCTGGACCGCCGTCGCGCCGGCCATCATCATTTCAATCACGTCCTCCGCCGAGGCGACGCCGCCGCAGCCGACGACCGGGATGCTGCAGGCCCGGGCGACCTGCCAGACCATCCGGACGGCGACCGGGAACACGCCCGGGCCGGAGTATCCGCCCGTCGTGTTCGCCAGGACCGGCCGGCGGGTCTTGATGTCGATCCGCATCCCGAGCAGCGTGTTGATCAGCACGAGGCCGTCGGCGCCCGCGTCCGCGCAGGCCTGCGCGATCGCGACGATGTCGGTCACGTTCGGGCTCAGCTTGACGAGCACGGGCTTGCGGGTCGCTTTCTTCACCGCTTCCGTCACCGCCGCGGCGCTCTTCGGGTCCGTACCGAAAGCCATGCCGCCGTGGCGCACGTTCGGGCAGGAGACGTTGAGCTCGATCAGGTCGATGTCCGCGCAACGGTCCGCGACGGCGCACGCCTGCGCGTACTCCTCGATGCTGAAACCGCTGATGTTCGCAATGATGGCGCCGCCGTAGCACGCACGGAGCGCCGGCACCCTTTCGGCGACGAGCGCTTCGACGCCGGGATTCTGCAGGCCCACGGCGTTCAGCATTCCCCCGGCACACTCGGCGATCCGCGGCGTCGGATTCCCGGGACGCGCCTCCAGGGTCGTCCCCTTCAGGCTGATGCCGCCCAGCACGTTCAGGTCAAACCAGTCCGCGGCCTCCAGCCCGAAGCCGAAGGTCCCGCTGGCCGGGATGACCGGGTTGCGGAGTTTCACCCCGCAGACGCGTACGCTCAGATCCTTTCCCATACGATTTCCTCCTTGCGGAACACCGGGCCGTCGGCGCAGACGCGGCGCATGCCCGCCGTCGTCGGAATCGAGCAGCCGTAGCAGATGCCGGTGCCGCAGCCCATCCGTTCCTCCATGCTGCACTCTCCGGCGAAGGGCAGCGCCTCGCTGACGACGCGCATCATCACCTTCGACCCGCAGCAATAAAAATAGTCATAGGTGCCGTCCAGCGCGCGGATGGCGTCGGTCACCAGCCCTTCGCGGCCCAGCGAGCCGTCCTGCGTGGCAACCTTCACCTGCGCGCCCAGCGCCTTGAATTCCTGGACATAGAAAGCCAGGCCGGCGTCGCCGAAGCCCAGCGCCACGTCGAACGCCTTCCCGGCGGCCTGCAGCTCCCGGGCGAGCAGGAGCAGCGGCGCCGTGCCGACGCTGCCGCCGACGAGCAGGGAGCGCTCTCCGGCCGCCGCGACGTCAAAACCGCGCCCGAGCCCGGTCACCAGGTCCAGCGTCCCTCCCGGAGCCATTGCGGCCATTGCGGCCGTCCCCTTCCCGACCTGCTTGTACACCAGGACGATCCGGTCCCCGTCGCGGTCGCTGACGGAGAACGGACGCCGCAGGTACAGCCCCGGGACGGAGACCTGGACGAACTGGCCGCTCCCCGTCACCGCGGAACAGTCCCCTTCCAGCACCATCCGGAAGGTGTCCCGCGCGAGGCGCGCATTGTCCAGGATTGTGAACGTTCCCTGTTTCATTACGCGTTGTCCTTGTATTCGGCATCGATCGTGGAGATGCCAAGGGTAATCTCTTCCAGGACGTCGAGCAGCACGCGCACGGTCTCCAGCGACGTGAAGATCGTCACGTTGTTCTCCACAGCGGTGCGACGGATCTCATAGCCGTCCAGGTGGGTGCTGCGCTGGTCCAGGTCGATCGTGTTGATCACGTAGTTGACGTGGCCCTTGCGGAGCGAGGCGCAGATGTCGTCGCTGCCCTCGCTGATCTTCTTCAGCATGCGCGTGCGGATGCCGTTCTCCCGCAGGTAGACCGCCGTGCCGCGCGTCGCCTCGATGTTGAATCCGAGGTTGTAGAACCGGCGCACGAGCGGCAGCGCCTTCGGTTTGTCGGCGTCGGCGATCGTCACGAGGACCGTTCCGTAGTTCACGACGTTCATTCCGGAAGCCTGCAGGGACTTGTAGAGCGCGCGCGTCAGGGAATCGTCGTAGCCAATCGCCTCGCCCGTCGATTTCATCTCGGGGGAAAGGTAGGAATCGACGCCCTTGATCTTGCCGAAGGAGAAGGCCGGCGTCTTGACGAAATGACGCTTGCGCTCCGGCAGGTAGACCTGCGTGATCCCCTGGTCGCGCAGCGACTCGCCGAGCATCACGCGCGTCGCGATGCGGGCCATCGGCACGCCCGTGGACTTCGACAGGAAGGGCACGGTACGCGACGAGCGCGGATTCACCTCGATGACATAGACCTTGCTGTCGTTCTCGACGATGAACTGGATGTTGAAGAGGCCGACGATGCCGACCTCGAGGCCCAGCTTGACCGTATAGTCGACGACGAGCTTCTTGACCTCGTCGGAGATGCTGAAGGTCGGGTAGACGCTGATCGAGTCGCCGGAGTGGATACCGGTGCGCTCGACGTGCTCCATGATGCCGGGGATGAAGACGTCGCGGCCGTCGCAGATCGCGTCGACCTCGATCTCCTTGCCCCGGATATACTTGTCGACCAGGACCGGGGAATTCTCGTTGATTTCCACGGCGTTCTGGAGGTAGTGGCGGAGGTTCTCCTCGTTGGAGACGATCATCATCGCACGGCCGCCGAGCACGAAACTCGGGCGGACGAGCACGGGATAGCCGATCTCCGCGGCCGCGGCGACGCCTTCCTCGATCGCAGTGACGGCGCGCGCCTCCGGCTGGGGGATGCCGATGCGGCGCATGATGGACTCGAAGATCTTGCGGTCCTCGGCATTGTCGATGGCTTCGATGCCGGTGCCGATGATGGGGATGCCGAAGCGCGCAAGCGGGCCCGCGAGGTTGATGGCGGTCTGGCCGCCCAGGCTCACGATCACGCCGGCGGGCTTCTCGAGCGTGATGACGTTCATCACGTCCTCGACCGTCAGCGGCTCGAAGTAGAGTTTGTCGGAGACGGTGTAGTCCGTCGAGACGGTCTCGGGGTTGTTGTTGATGATAATGGCTTCGTAGCCGGCCTCGCGGATCGCCCAGATGGCGTGGACGGTCGAGTAGTCGAACTCGACGCCCTGGCCGATGCGGATCGGGCCGGAGCCCAGCACGAGGATCTTCTTCCGGTCGGACGGGACCGATTCGTTCTCCTGCTCGTAGCTCGAATAGAAATACGGGACGTCGGACGGATTCTCGCCGGCGCAGCAGTCGATGATCTTGTAGACGGGCAGGATCGCTTCGTCCAGGCGCAGGCGGGTGATGTCCTCGGAGCTGCGCTTCCACAGGCGGCCGATCTCCTCGTCGCTGAATCCCAGGCGCTTGGCCTCCCGGAGGCAATCCATCTCGCCCGGGTGGGCGGCGAGGACCGCCTCGAAGCGGACGATCCGCAGGAGGGTCTCCAGGAAGAGCATGTCGACCTTCGTCCGGTCGTAGATCAGGGAGACGTCGACGCCGAGGCGCATCAGCTGCGCGATGGCGAAGATCCGGTCGTCGGTACCCTTGGAGATATAGGCGAGGAGCTCGTCGACGCTGCAGGCGTCGAACTTCTTCTTGTGGATGTGGCAGACGCCGATCTCCAGGGAGCGGACCGCCTTGAGGAAGCTTTCCTCGAGGGTGCGGCCGATGCTCATCACCTCGCCGGTCGCCTTCATCTGCGTGCCGAGCTCGTTCGAGGCTTCGCCGAACTTGTCGAACGGGAAGCGGGCGAATTTCGCGACGACGTAGTCCAGCGAGGGCTCGAAGGCGGCGGGATGGCCGTCCAGGAGGATCTCGTCCAGCGTCAGGCCGACGGCGATCTTCGCGGTCACGCGGGCGATCGGGAAACCGCTGGCCTTCGAAGCGAGGGCCGAGGAGCGGGAGACGCGGGGGTTGACCTCGATGATGTAGTAGGTGAAGGAGAGCGGGTCGAGGGCGAACTGGATGTTGCAGCCGCCTTCGATCTTCAGGGCGCGGATCATCTTGAGGGCGCTGTCGCGCAGGAGCTGGTACTCCTTGTCCGTCAGGGTCTGGCTCGGGGCGACGACGATCGAGTCGCCGGTGTGGATGCCGACCGGATCGACGTTCTCCATCGAGCAGATGGCGATGGCGGTGTCATTGTGGTCGCGCATGACCTCGAATTCAATCTCCTTGTAGCCCTTGATGCTCTTCTCGACGAGGACCTGGTGGACCGGGGACAGGGCGAGGGCGTTGCGCATATGGTCGCGCAGCTCCTCTTCGTTGTCGGCGAAGCCGCCGCCGGTGCCGCCGAGCGTGAAGGCCGGGCGGAGGACGACCGGGTAGCCGATCTCCCCGGCGACGCGGACCGCCTCCTCGATGCTGTAAACCGTCTCGGAGGGGATGACGGGCTCACCGAGGCTGAGGCAGAGCTCCTTGAAGAGCTCGCGGTCCTCGGCCTGCTCGATGCTCTGGAAGGAGGTTCCGAGGATTTCGACGTGGCACTCGTCGAGAACGCCCTTTTTGGCGAGCTGGACGGCGAGGTTCAGGCCGGTCTGGCCGCCGAGGCCCGGGACGAGGGCGTCCGGACGCTCGTAGCGGATGATCTTGGCGATGTATTCCAGTTTGAGCGGTTCCATATAGACCTTGTCGGCCATATGGGTGTCGGTCATGATCGTCGCCGGATTGGAGTTGACGAGGATAACCTCATAGCCCTCTTCCTTGAGGGCGATGCAGGCCTGGGTGCCTGCATAGTCGAATTCGGCGGCCTGTCCGATCACGATCGGGCCGGAGCCGATGACCATCACTTTCTTGATATCTGTCCTGCGCGGCATAACTTACTGGCTCATGAGGGTTACGAAATCGTCGTAGAAGGAAATCCCGTCCCGCGGGCCGGGGGCGCCTTCCGGATAATACTGGACGGAGAAGACCTTCTCCGAGGAGCAGCGGAGACCTTCCACGCTGCCGTCCTGGACGTCCGTGTGGGTAATCTCCAGGCCCGTCCCGGGCAGGGACGCGGCATCCACGGCCCAGCCGTGGTTCTGCTCGGTCATGAAGATCCGGCCGCTTTCCGCGGCGCGGACGGCACGGCCGCCGTGGTGGCCGTGGGGCAGGCGCTCGACGCGGGCGCCGAAGGCGCTGGCGACGAGCAGGTGGCCGAGCGAGACGCCGGCGAGCGGAATCCGCCCGCGGAGCGCGCTTATGAGCGCCACGACCTGCGGCAGGTCCGCCGGGCTGCCGGGGCCGCCGGAGACCAGCACGCCGTCCGGTTTGAAGGCGAGCACATCCTCGACCGGCGTGTTGAAGGGCACGACGGTGACGTTGCAGCCGCGGTCGTTCAGGGCGGTGATGACGCTGTGCTTGATGCCGCAGTCGACGGCGACGACGTCGTAGCTGTGGTGCGGCGTGCGGGAGAACCAGCGCTTGGCGCAGCTCGTCCGGGCAACGAGGTCGCGGGGCTCCGGCGTGTCCGCGATGAGGTCCAGGGCCTCCTTGAGCGGCATGTCGGCGTCCACGAGGGCCGCGCGGCGGCAGCGGCCGTCGCGGACCAGCGCCGTGATCATCCGGGTATCCACGCCGGCGAGGCACGGGATCGCGTGCTCCTCCAGCTCTTCCGGCAGGGTCCGCGTGAAGCGGAAGTTGCTCGGAGTCTCGCAGCACTCGCGCACGACCAGGCCCGCCAGGGCGAGGGTGCGGCTTTCATAATCTTCGTCCGTGATGCCGTAATGGCCGATGGTCGGATAGGTCATCACGACGATCTGGCCGGCATAGGCAGGGTCCGAGAGAATCTCCTGGTACCCTTCCACCGCGGTGTTGAACACGATTTCTCCGACCGCGTTCCCGGAGGCGCCATAGCCGGCGCCGGGGAATTCCAGGCCGCAGTCCAACACCAGTTTTCTCGATTTAATCTTGGGCATATACTGTTTTACCTTTAAAAACCGTAAGTACACAGCCGCCGCGGACCGTCCACCCCTCGAACGGGGTCGACTTGCCCTTGGAGGCGAAGGCGGCGCTGTCGACCGCATAGGCGCGGCCGAGGTCGAAGACCGCGATGTCGGCCGCTGCGCCCGACTCCAGCGCTCCGCCGAGGCCGAAGACGCGGCGCGGGCTGCCGGACATCAGGTCCCAGAGCCGCTCCAGCGACAGGATTCCCGGCAGCACAAGGCCGGTATAGAGCAGCGGGAAGGCCGTTTCCAGCCCCACGATGCCCATCGCGCTCCCCTCCAGTCCGCGGGACTTCTGCTCCGCCGTATGCGGCGCATGGTCCGTCGCAATCATATCGATCGTCCCGTCCAGCAGGCCTTCCACCAGCGCACGGCGGTCTTCCTCGTCCCGCAGGGGCGGGTTCATCTTGAAGCGGCCCTCGTCGCGGCGGTCCGCCGCCGTCAGCAGCAGGTAGTGGGGCGCCGTCTCGCAGGTCACGCGGACCCCGCGGGCCTTGGCCGCCCGGATGAGGCGAACGCTCTCCTTCGTCGAAATATGGCAGACGTGGTAATGGCAGCCGGTCCGCTCCGCGAGCACGAGGTCCCGTTCGACCTGCTTCCATTCACTCTCCGGCGGAATCGACAGGTAGCTTCCGCCGAGGTAGGAGTTGTCCTCGCAGTGGGCCGCAAGGATGCCGCCGCAGGCGGCCACCCGCCGCATCGCCTCTTCCATCACCGCATCGTCCTGCACGCCGCTTCCGTCGTCCGAAAAAGCCGCACAGCGGTCCTTAAGGGCCGCGAAATCGACCAGCTTCCGGCCGGCGCGGCCTTCGGTGATCGCGGCGTACGGCCGCACGTCGATCAGGGCCTCCCGGTCGATGAGCGCCTGCTCGACCGCCAGGTGCGCCGGGGAATCCGGCACGGGGTCCAGGTTCGGCATCGCGCAGACGACCGTATAGCCGCCGCGGGCCGCGGCCGCCGTCCCCGTCGCGATCGTCTCCTTTTCGGGATTGCCGGGGACGCGGAAATGGACATGGACATCGGCAAGGGCCGGCCCGACGGCGCAGCCGGCGGCGTCGAAGACCCGGTCCGGCCGGAAGTCCGACCCGGCCCCGATCCACGCCACACGGCCGTCCAGCACGGCCACATCGGCCTTGCAGGTACCTTCGGGGCGGACAACCGTTCCGTTCTTGATCAGCAACGATCCACTCATAATCAATCAAAAAGAGCAGACGCAAGGGTGCATCTGCTCTTTAAACGTTTAAGACGGGAATCCACCCTGCTTGGAAACGCAACTCTGGAAAATCTGAGGGCTGTATGGATTCCTGTACGTCATAACGGGACAAAATTCGCTAAAAATTCGCTGTCCTCAAACGCGGCGCCGCTTCTTTTTGCGGGAGTTTTCAACAGACTTATAAACAGCCGCGGCGAGGATGGCGACGAAGATGCCGATGACCGGCCAGGAGATCGACGAACCTTCCCCGTCCTCTCCCCTGCTGCTCTTGACATCCTGCCACATCGACAGGAGCACCTCCGTCCGGTCGCCCCAGTCGTGCTCGAGGGCGCAGCGTTCGATCGTCGAGAGGTCCGGATACAGCACCTCGGAGACCCGCACGGCGGATGCTTCGGGGCCGAAGAAGTAGGAGAGGTCGATTGGTTCCTCCGACTCATCGATCTGGGATTCAAGCACTTCCCACGCGCCGCTGGAGGCCACATAGCCGGTTTCCTCCATGTTGCGGATCGCAATGTCGGGACGGCACATGAAGTCGATGAAGTAGTTCGCCGCCTTGATGTTCTTCGCGTACTTGGGAATCACCCAGCCGTCAAACCAGACCGTGGAGCCTTCCTCCGGAACGGCGTAGTCGAGGCTGATGCCCACGTCCGCCGCCTCTTCCATCGCCCAGAGCGCGTCGCCGCTCCAGTTCAGGGACAGCCACGCCCGGTCCTTGCTCATCTGGTCCTTGCCGAAATCCGCCTCCCAGCCGTACACGCCCGGCGCGCATTCCAGCAGGTAGCGCTTCACGTCGCGGATCGACTTGTCCGAGGAATCGAGCATCAGGTCCTTCAGGGTCGTCTCCCCGGAGGCCAGCTCGTCCTGGCGCAGGTAAATCAGCACCGGTCCGTATACGTCCCGCGGCGCATCCTTGATCAGGATCTTCCCGTGGAACTTCGGATTGCGGATCACGTCCCAGGTCGAAGCCTCCTCGCGGGTCACGTACTCCGTATTGTAGAGGATGCCGGTCGTGCCCCACATATAGGCGACGGAATAGTCGTTCGCGTCGATGTCGGGATTGATCTCGCTGAACATCTGACGGATGTACGGGGAAACGTTCGGGTGGATGTAGTCGATTTCTTCCGGGATGAGGCTGAAGTCCAGCGGCAGCAGCATGTCGTTGTTCAGCATCCGTTCGATGATGTAGTCGGACGGACAGACCACGTCGAAGTCCTCCTGGCCCATCTCGATCTTCGAGAGCATCGCCTCGTTGACGTCGAAGGTCTGGTAGACGATTTTCACCTTCTCGCCGGTCTGCGCCTCATACCACTCCGCGAAGTCGTCGAGGACGCCCTCGGCGATGTAGTCCGACCAGTTGTAGATCTTCAGCACCCGCGAACGGTCGGTCGCGCAGGCGGCAAGGAGAAAGGCGGCCGCCGCAAGGAGGCAGGCGCGCAGGAAAAGTCTTTTCATCGGTTCGTCTTCTTTTCTTTTCTGAAATTGTTGAGGTTCACGAGCAGCAGCACCACGAGGACGGCCAGGAAAATGATGGTCATCATCGGCTTCAGCTCAGGGGTCAGGCCGCCCTTGCGGGAATCGGCGTAGATATAGGTCGACAGCGTCTCCAGGCCGACGGCGCCGCGCGTAAAGAAGGTCACGGCGAAATCGTCGAGACTCATCGTGAACGCGAGGATGAAGCCGGAAAGCATGCCCGCGCGCAGTTCGGGGATCAGGACCTTCCAGAGCGCCTGCGAAGGGGTCGCCCCGAGGTCGAGGGCCGCCTCGTAGATGTTCGGATTCATCTGCGAGAGCTTCGGCAGCACGCTCAGCACCACGTACGGGGTACAGAAAGTGATGTGGGCCAGGATGACGGTCAAATAGCCCTGGCTGAAATGCAGGAACACGAACAGCAGGAAGAGGGAGACGCCGGTGATGATGTCCGGATTCAGCATCGGGATGTTGTTCACGAACTGGATTGCCGCCTTGCTGCGGCCGCGCATGTTGTGGATGCCGATCGCGGCGAGGGTGCCGAGGGCCGTGGAGAAGACCGAGGCGGTCAGGGCGATCAACAGCGTCGTCTTGAGGGCGGACATCAGCGCCGCGGAATCACTGCTGGCGCCGGTGAAGAGGTTCCGGTAGAGTTCGAAGGTGAAGCCGGTCCAGTTGCCGAGCGACTTCGCCGTCGTGAACGAAAAGACCGCGATGAAGATGATCGGCGCGTAGAGGATCAGCAGGATGAGCCACAGGTAGGCCTGGGCGACGGCTTTCTTGGCTTTCATCACACGAGCCCTCCTTCACTCACCTGTTCATCGCCGCCGAAGATCACGGTCGTCAGGCCGATGATGATCAGCATCATGAACGAAAGGGCGGCGCCCTGGTTCCACATCAGGTTGTTGAACTGCTCGTTGATCACGGAGCCGAACAGCTGGATCTTGTTGTTGGTCAGGATCTCGGAGATGGCGAAGGTCGAGACGGTCGGCATGAAGACCATCATCACGCCGCTCATCACGCCCGGAAGCGACAGCGGCAGGGTCACCTTGCGGAAGACCGTGGCCGGACTCGCGCCCAGGTCTGAAGTGACCCCCAAAAGTTGGACGGTTTATTCTTGTTAAGAAGCTTGAGATTGGAACTGAGTTCGGTACTGCACCGGGCTCTTTCCTTTTAGCCTCAGTTTGAT
>Ga0208297_1000276_pt1 | contig 124084 bp, 108 predicted proteins | sample LMS_cellobiose_e_FD_187367 | JGI IMG/M metagenome (GOLD analysis project Ga0208297, IMG submission 187367) | Rumen-fistulated moose microbial communities from Alaska, USA - LMS_cellobiose_enrichment (SPAdes) (version 2) | ecosystem: Host-associated > Mammals > Digestive system > Stomach >...
CCTGCTTCGGACCACCCCTGGCGGGGTGGATTTAAAATCAAACCTGCTATATATAATAACACACAAACAGGGAGGGGGTGACATTTTCTCAGAACAATTAGAGTGACATTTTCTCTGGTTATTGACACCCCAAAAATTTTTGAACTTTTTGGCTGATTGCAAAACTAACTCCGACCTTTTTAGAACCCGACGCCGCCCCCAGAGCCTCAGGATTTTTGCTTTTAGATAAATTTCCCTGCTTTTGATATCCGTTTTTTTATATTCGTTATCCTATTTTGCGCCGCTTCGTCCTTAACATCGCAAACATTTCCGCCGCCGTCGCGCGCCGTCCTCAGAAGGCCTTGACTTTTGTTTTCCCTTCGCTGCTTATGTTCTTCAGCACAAAGGCGGCCCACAGTTCGAACGCGTCTTTGAAGTTCCACGGATTTTTACCGGTCAGCGCGCGTATTTTCTTTAAACGGTACTGCAGGCTGTTCCTGTGCATCGCGAGCTTCTCCGCGACTTCGCCGCTCGCGAACGGGGACTCGCACCAACCGAGGAACGTGTCGCGCATCTCCTCGTAGTCGTTGCGCGCGGTAAGCGCAGCGAGGGTCCTCTCCGCAAACTCTTCGCGCTTGCCTACCGGCAGGAGGTCGAGCAGCGCTTCGCCGGTAAGGTTCCTCGCCGAAAACACTCCGCTGAGGCCGAGCTGTCCGGCGAGGCGCATCGCGTCTCTTGCGGAGCGCAGCGACATCGCAAGGCTGTTGAGGTCGCTTGCCGGAAATCCGACGGCTATGTCGGCGGTTATCCCTTTGTTTTTCAGCACTTCGATGAATTTTTTCGCGGTCTCCTCCACGTTCTGAGTTATTTCTTCGTTCGAGCCCTGCCTGTTCGGCGTGACGAAGACCGTCACGCGCCTGTTGCGCTGCGGGCATATCACATTGCGCGGATGGGAGAACGCCGAGCGCAGCTCCCGCACCATTATCTGGTAGGCGTTCTCGCTTGATTCGTCTTTCCAGCCTTTCATCTCAAGCACGACGGCCATGCGGCAGCGCGAAAGGGTCACGCCGAGTTCGCGCGCCTGCAGATTTATCAGGTCCCCCATCCCCTGCGAGCCGTCGTAGGAGGCGATGTTTTCGAAAAGGTCGCGCAGCGCGCGTTCGCGTACGAGATTCGACTCAAGGAAGGCCTGTTCGCGCAGCATTATCTCCGCCTGTTTCTGCACGAGCAGGCCGTAGCGCTCTACCTCCTCCGGGCTGCCCGTTATCGAGACGGAGCCTATGACCTTGTCGAAAAAGTGTATGGGAAGGGTCACGCCGGGATAGACGCCGACTTTTTTAGCCTCGTCGCTTTGAGTGATGAAGGTCTTGTTCTCTCTCATGACCTTAAGCGAGGGCTCGTGAAACGTACCTATCCTTTTCTTTACGCTGCAGCCGATTATGACGGCGTTTTCATCGGTGACCAGCACGTTGTGTCCTATTACCTCGCAGGTGCTTTCCGCTATGTTCTGCGCCATTTTCTTGAACATTCGAATCACCTCAGTTTTTATTCACAAGCATAGTTTAGCGCATATAATATATCATAATTATGTTCTTTTGGATAATGTTTTTTCAAAGTCCCCTGTTTAAAATTATGAATGAAAAGGCGATCAGATAAAAAAGTTATTCGAATGACGCTGCGTTTGTTTAAGCAAAAACAGCAATCTGAAGGAGGAATGCAAAATGCGTTTGGAGTTGCACAAGGTCCACATCAAAGGGCTGGAATTTGCGGACGAAACTCGTGTGAAAGACGGCGTGCTTTATGTGAATAAGGCCGAAGCGGAGGCTCTCATCGCAGAGGACAGGAATTTCACAAAGGTAAGCGTCGACTTTGCACGTCCAGGAGAGAAAACGCGCATTATTCCGGTAAAGGACGCGGTGGAACCGCGCGTAAAGATGGGAAAGGGGAATTATTTCCCAGGCTTCGCCGCCCCTATGGGAAAGGCCGGGGAAGGGCGGACGCTCGTCCTTGACGGCGCGGCCGTCGTCACCTGCGGTCCGATCGTCGCGTTCCAGGAGGGCTTCATCGATATGAGCGGCCCGGCCGCCCCGTACACGCCATTCTCCGCCACTTACAACATCGTGCTTTCGGTGGAACCGGTAGCCGACCTGGAGAAGCACCTTTACGAGACGTCGCTGCGCGAAGCCGGGCTGAAGCTCGCGGTGTATCTCGCGCGCTGCGCGGACGAACATGGCGCGAAGGCCGACGAGGTCGCGGTATTTGAAAAGGGAGACACGTTTGAAGAAAGCAAGAAGTATCCCGACCTCCCGAAGGTCGTTTACGTCTGCATGAACATCACGCAGGGGCTGCTGCACGACACTTATCTGTACGCGTGCGACCTGCGCCCGTCGATGCCGACTCTTATTCACCCGAACGAAGTCCTCGACGGCGCGATGGTCTCCGGCAACTGCGTCTCCGCCTGCGACAAGAACACGACTTGGCACCACTGCCATAACCCGATAGTTCAGACCCTCTACGCACACCACGGCAAGGACATCAACTTCCTCGGCGTGATTCCCACTCAAGAGAGCACCGTGCTTGCCGGAAAGATCCGCGCGTCGCAGATGAACCTCTCGATAGCGCAGCAGTTAGGCGCCGACGGCGTCATCGTATCCGAAGAAGGATACGGCAACCCCGACACCGACCTCTGCCTCAACGCGAAGAACTTCGAAAACGCCGGAATCAAGGCCGTCCTCGTCTCCGACGAATCGGCCGGTACGGACGGCGCAAGCCAGAGCCTCGCGGACGCTACGCCTGAGCTCACGGGCTTCATTTCGACAGGCAACGTCAACGAAATGATCGAAGTCCCGGCAATGGACAAGGTCATCGGATACCCGGAATCGATCGCCGTGCTCTCCGGCGGCGCGGCGGAAAGCCTGCGCCCCGACGGCTCGATGTACGTCGAACTCCAGTCCATCATAGCCTCGACTGCCGAGATAGGCTTCAACAAGCTCGGCTGCGAATGGATATAGGGAGGTAATGACAATGACGATCAAAGTTGTCCACTATATCAACCAGTTCTACGCCGGCATAGGCGGAGAAGAAAAAGCCGACCATCAGCCCGAGGCGCGCAGCGGCGCGGCAGGCCCTGGACTCGGCCTTAAAGGCGCTCTCGGAGCCGAAGCCGAAATAGTCGCCACCGTGATCTGCGGCGACGGTTTCTACGGCGAGCACACCGACGAAGCGCGTGCGGAATGCCTGGAAATGATCAAGGAGCAGAAGCCCGACCTCTTCATAGCCGGCCCGGCTTTCAACGCGGGACGCTACGGCTTCGCCTGCGGCGACATTTCGGCCGCGGTAGCCGCAGAGCTGGGGATCCCGACGGTAACGGCGATGTACCCGGAGAACCCCGGCGTCGAGCTCTATTCGAAGAAGACTTACATAGTGCCCTGCGCCGACTCCGCCCGAGGCATGGGCAAGGCGCTCCCCGTGATGGCAAAGCTCGGGCTCAAGCTCGCAAAGAAAGAAGAGATGGGGCCGGCCCGCGTCGAGGGTTATATTCCGCGCGGAATCCGTAAATCTTTCTTCCACGAGAAGAGCGGCGCCGAGCGTGCGGTCGATATGCTGCTGAAAAAGCTCCGCGGCGAAGAGTTCCAGACGGAATACGAGATGCCGACCTTCAAAAAGATTCCGCCGGCAGCGCCGGTCAAAGACCTGAAGCACGCGACGATAGCGCTCGTAACTTCGGGCGGCATCGTGCCGGAGGGCAACCCCGACAAGATACGCGTCTCGTCCGCTGAAAGCTTCGGCGAATACGACATCTCCGCGCTGACGGACCTGACTCCTGAAAATTACGAATCGATCCACGGCGGCTACGACCGTCAGTGGGCTAATCTCGACCCGGACGTAGTAGTCCCTCTCGACATCATGCGCGAATTCGAAAAAGAGGGCGTATTCGGCAAGCTGCACGACAAGTTCTACGCAACGACCGGCACAGGAACTGCAGTCGCCTTCGCGGAGAAGTTCGGTCAGGAGATCGGCAAAAAACTAAAGGAAGCAAATGTTGACGCCGTGATACTCACCTCCACCTGAGGAACTTGCACTCGGTGCGGTGCATCGATGACAAGAGAAATAGAAAACACGGCGGGCATCCCGGTAGTTCAGATAGCGACAATAGTTCCCATTATGCTCACGGTTGGAGCGAACAGAATAGTCCCCGGCATTGCGATCCCTCATCCCGTAGGAAAGCCGGAGCTGGGAGAAGAAGTCGACAAAGCCGCGCGCAGAGAGGTAGTCATGCGCGCTTTCAAGGCCATGACGACTCCGATAACCGAACAGACCATTTTCGAGAAGAATTAACGCAGTCAGCGGCGGACGGAGAGTTCCCTCCGCCGTTTTCTATTTAGCCTGCTTCTTTTTTGTAAAATATTGTCTAAAATACCTCTTTTGAGACATTTTTAGTGCTCTGCACAAATATTTGCTTTGCTTTTTGCTGTAGAATAGCATATCATACAAAAGGCGGCAGAGGTGATGATATGGAAGGAAGCAAATACCGTATTGTTACAAACAACGAATGGATAAAGGACGACGCCTCTCTGCCGCAGGATATCGTCTTTGCCGAGGGCACGCCGATAGACGTGCTGGACAAGGCGGAAGAACTGCTACAGCAGGGCTGGAAGCTGGTATCCGCCCCTCTGCCGCCGAACGTCCCTATAATGCGCGGCCCCTATCGCTCGCTGGTGCTGGAAAAGAACGACCGCCTGTATGACCGCGACGGGATTTTGGAGATCGAAAAGGCAAGAACGCGCTATAGTTTCGAGCGGAAAGACAGAAAACCGCCTCGCCCGTCTAAGGATTTCGGCGTCATAGACAGAGAGATGCTTATTAGGATGCTGCGCGACGCAGCTCTCGTCAAAGCAGAGGGAAAAAACGTTTGACAGCATCTGCCGCTCCGCCGGCTTTGCTGTATAAGTGAAAAATATATAAATCACAGGAGGAAAAATAAATGATAGCGCTTACAAAAGAGAATTGTGACGCCGAAGTTCGCCAGGAAAAGAATCTACCCGTAGTAGTAGATTTCTGGGGGCCGCAGTGCGTGCCGTGCATGGGGCTTATGCCGCACTATCATGAGATGGAAAAGGAATTCGAGGGCAAGGTCAAGTTCACCTCCGTCGACTGCTCTTCAAATAAAAGGGTCGCGATGGGCTTCCGCGTAATGGGGCTGCCGACCTTTCTCTTCTGGAAGGACGGAGTAGAGGTGAAGCGCCTTTCAAAGGATGAGTGCACGGTAGAATCGATCAGAGCGGAGATAGAGAAGCTCGCTCAGGGTAAGTAGTAAGCAGGGCTGCGGTCGGGAAAACCCGATTGAGCATAAATCACAATTAGGAGGTATCTTGTCCATGGGCAAATTAAATGGTAAGAAACTTCTCCTGCTTGGTGAAAGAGACGGCGTGCCGGGGCCAGCTATGGAGGCGTGCCTCAAAGATTCCGGAGCGGAGATAGTTTTCTCCGCAACGGAATGCTTTGTCTGAACAGCAGCAGGAGCAATGGACTTGCAGAATCAGCAGCGCATCAAAGACGCCGCTGAGAAGTACGGAGCCGAGAACTGCGTAGTGGTGCTTGGTTCTTCCGACGCCGAAGGCGCGGAGATCTACGCCGAAACAGTTACTAACGGCGATCCGACGTTTGCAGGTCCGCTTGCAGGAGTCCCGTTGGGACTTCCCGTTTATCACGTTTTTGATGAAGCCATCCGCGAAGAGTGTGACCCAGCACAGTGGGAAGAGCAGATTTCCATGATGGAAATGGTCCTCGACCCGCCGGCGCTTGCGGCAGCCGTAAAAGGTATGCGCGACGAGTACAGCAAGTTCACACTGTAACCTTCCGGAAAGGACAGGGGATTGTGACAGAAAGAGAGCTGAGCATCAACAGCTCTCTTTGCTGTTTTTAAAGAATCTATTTTTGGGAGGAATCTCCGGCCGCTCGGGCCAGGCTCTCCTTCTGCCCGCTCTTCTGCAGCAGAGCGAGAGCCACGCTTAAGATGTGGGCGTTGTCGGTCCAGAGGAAGGAGGCGCTTGTCAGAAGCTTTTCTTCGGCTTCGGCGGCGGTGAAGACGAGGTTGCCGTTAACTATCCCCCACTTTAGATCGCTCCAGCGGTATTTCTCCGGCTCGGAGCTCTTGAAGAGCCCTCTGCGCGTGATCGTTATGCCGCCGTCGCTGACGGAAAAATCCCCGAAGCTGTAGTTTCGCCCCTTGCGCAACCCCGCGAACATTTCCGCAAGCATCCTCTTTCCCGCCGCGGCCCAGAAGCGCTGGGTCAGATGCTCGTAAAAATCCTTCTGCCTCGTCTTTATCACGAATTCGCGAGTCTCGGTGCCGAACGCGGCATAGTACAAATATTTCGGGAAAGGGCCGCCGCGCTTCTGATCGACCCCCCAGCGGAGGCGCGTGATCGTCTTAAGCGGGAAGAGCTCGCCGCAGTACAGAAAGCCGGCGGGCGTTATGTCAAGGCTCTTTTTAAACGGCCATATCCCGAAAGTACAGTGAAAATCTATTTCTTTCTGCCACGATTTATTTTCCACGACAAGCTGTCTCCTACGGTTTATCTTTCACGCGCGCATAACCTGCGGCGGAAACGGTAACGAAAAATCTTATATCCCTATTCCTCCTTGATTTTACTATAAAAGTGGCGGCTGGGGTCAAAGTAAACCATCGCGACGAAAAATATAATTCCCTCGCGCCTTCGTAAGCGAGCGCCGCGTTGCTGAAGGAATAAGCTTCGTTCTTCAGCCTGCCGCCGGCGAGCCATATCGCCCTCATCGCATAGCCCTCCGCGCCGTCGGTGAGAAGAAATTTAAAATCCTCGCCCTCGCGGGCCGCCTTAGCCATCCTGTACTTTATCCACGCGCAGAAATCGCGCGCCTCGTTGCGGATCAGACGCCGCTCGCGTGCGTCCGAATCCTGCGCCGTCAAAGCAAGCGTCGTCGCCGCGATTGCTACGATGACGAGCACGCACAGTATTTCGACGAGAGTAAAAGCTTCGCGTTTAAGTTTGCGGCTCCCTTTCATTGCCGATCACCGAGAGGACCCATTTATAGAACGGATGTTCTCCCCTGTAAAGCCTTCCTTCCGCGTCGGTACAGCCGTGCCGCGTCCAGCCCGTCGCCAGCAGTTTGCCGTCGGACTCGCGCGCGATCCTGTATTCGAACTTTATGCTGTAGGCCTTCAGATCGGCGACGCGTCCCCACAGCTCGACGACGTCGTCGTAGCGCGCGGAGTTCTTGTAGCGGCAGTAAGCCTCGACGACCGGCAGCATGAGCCCTTCGGCCTCCCACTCTTTATAGTCTTTTCCCCATCCGCGGCAGAGCTCGGTGCGCGTCACCTCGAACCAGTCGAGGTAGTTCGCGTTGTAGACGATTCCCATCTTGTCTGTCTCGCTGTAGCGCACCCTTATCTTTGCCGCAAGCGCGTAATTATCTTCCATTTTTTATTTTCTCCCTACGCTCTAAGAGCCTCCGTTTGTAAAGTATATATTTCGCGCGGTCGAGGGACGAAACGCCGCAGCATAACATCCGCTCGGTAAGCGTCGTTTTGCCGGCATCGACGCGGGCAAAGACGCCTATCGTAAGCGGAAACCCCTCTAAAGCCAATTTATTTCGGCTTTCCTGCGCGCCGGATACTGTCTGACGGGGCGCAGCTGCGGAAGCCCCATCATCTGCGCGCCGCATATATATTCCTCCTCTTTTATGCCGAGGAAGTCGCGCAGCGGCGCGAAATTCCTCGCCGCCGTCGTAAAGTAGCCTCCCCAGCAGCAGCCTACTCCGAGCGCGTGAGCGGCGAGCTCGAGGTAGGTCAGCGCGATCGTTCCGTCCTCGGGCCAGCGGTGCTCCTTCGGCACGACCGCGGCTGCGACGTGCGGCGCGCCGCGCAGAAGCCCGTCCTCCCCGGACTTCGCTTTCGCGATCATCGCGGCGCCGAGAAGCGCCGCGCGCGACGTCGGGTTTTTGAAAATCAGCTCTCTGAACCAGCAGAGGATCAGATTCGCCGCTTCTTTAGTCTTTTCCGGCGTTTCCGTCACGATCCAGCGGACGGGCTGAAGATTGACGGCGCTCGGGGCCTGGCTCACCGCGTCGAAAATTTTATCGAACGTCCCGCGCGGCAGGGGCTCGTCTTTGAACCTCCTGACGCTGCGCCGCGTCTTTAAAAAATTCAGCGCCGCGTCCGGCGACGGCGTTTCGATGTCGGCTGCGCTGACGACTTTTTCAGCGTCCATGAAGGAGAGCATATCCGCGCCGGCCGGACAGAAGACGACGCACTGCCCGCACTCTATACAGCGCCCCCTGCGCCTCTCGGATATCTGCGGGAAGCCGAAGTCATCCGGCTCGATGGCGTCCGCGGGACACACCTTTGCGCATAATCCGCACTTCGTGCATTTACTTTCGTCGACGGAAAGCCCGCCCATGAGAATCACGCTCCGTTCGATACGTTTAAACATTTCAATTTTATCACTACGCCGCTCTTTTCAGCGCGCTTTTACGCCGCACGTTCGCGCTCTTTTCGATTATGGTCTATAATTTAGCTTCAGGCAAATATGATTTGCTGGAGGTAATGCACGATGAAAAAATTAACCGCCCTTGCGGCTGCGCTGCTTCTTTCGATATGCGCCGCCGCGTTTGCCGAGACCGCGGCGCTGATACCGCCCTTCCACTGGACCTATCACTCGCTTTCGAACCTGCACGCCGCCGGACTGATAAACGAAGAGATCGTGCCGGGAAAGAGCGCCTTCACGCCGGAGCAGGTCTGCTCGCTCGTCGTAATGGCGCTGAAGCGCGCGGAAAACGACCCTTCGAGGCTCGGCGACGCCGAGCTCTCCGCGATGCGCCAGCTCACCAGCGCGTACCGCGATCACTTCAAGCTCGCCGGCTATCAGTACGAGATTATACGCAACGATATCGAAATCGCCGCGCTTAACGCGGGGCTCACGGCGATGGAGACGAACGGCGCCGCGCACGAAGCGCGGACACTTTCATCGGAGGCCGCGCGCTCCGTGAACAAGTTCACCTTCGGCCTCTATAGGCAGGCCGCGCTGTCGAGCGGGAAGAACAGTTTCTTCATTTCGCCCTACAGCGTGTCGACGGCTCTCGCAATGACCTACGCGGGCGCGCGCGGAGCGACGGAGCGTGAGATGGAGGAGGCCCTCTTCTTCTCGCCGGAGATACATAAAAGCATGGGCGCGCTGATAAGCGAGATAAACAACGTGCCGCAGGACGTCGCTCAGGTGAGCTGCGCCAACGCGCTGTGGCCGGCGAAGAACGAAAAGATTCTACCGGATTTCGCCCAGACGGTCCGCGAATATTACGGCGCGGAGCTCACGCCGCTCGACTACGCCGGAGCGCCGGAGGGCTCGCGCAGGCGCGTGAACAAATGGGTCGAAAAGATGACTAAGCAGAAGATAAAAGACCTCGTCCCAGCCGGCGCGTTCACGAGGGAGACGCTGCTCACGCTGACGAACGCGGTATATTTCAAATCGTCGTGGCTTGAGGAGTTCCAGCCGGAGGACACATTGCCGCGCCCCTTCTGGCCCGACGGGGAACATTCCGTCAACGTGGTCACCATGCGCCGGCGCGGAGAGGCGCTAAACTACGCCAAGCTGCCGGAATGCGAAATCGTCGAGATGCCTTACAAGGGCAGGCGCTTTTCGATGTTCGTGATCCTGCCCGACAAAAGAAATGGCTTCGACGCGGCGGAAGAGATGCTGAGCGCGGAACAGCTCGCGAAATGGCGCGAAAAAATGGCGCCGCGCGCGGTAGAGATATTCATGCCGAAATTCAAGCAGGAAAGCAGCTACGAGCTCACCTCGATGCTGTCGAGGCTAGGCATATCGTCGGCGTTTTCACCTTCGGCCGACTTCTCCGCCGTCACGGGGGGCGGCGGCGTCCACATCGACAAGGCGCTGCACAAGACCTTCATAGACGTCGCCGAGGAGGGGACGGAGGCGGCGGCCGCGACCGCGATAATAATGAAGCGCACGTCGCTCGCAGAGCGTCCGGCGGACGTCGTGACTTTCCGCGCGGACCATCCGTTCTTCTATCTGATCACGGAAAACAACAGCGGCGCGATACTCTTTATAGGAAGGTACATGAAGCCGTAGAAAATTCCGCGGGCGCGCAGAAGGACAGCAAGCTTTCACGCGCCCGCGCTTTTAGCGAAAATGGAGCCGCCGTCGCCGCGGTTACTTCAACGGTAAACTTTTCATGAGCCGCAGCGATGGGTGCTGGCTCAATAAGCGATATTCTCTTGATGTCTTTGGAATGTTCATTTTATCCGAAGCAAGCCAGTACAGTTTGCCGTCGGGCCCCTTCATCTCCCATAGTTCAGCCGCGCGGGACACGGCCCAATCCTTTAAGAACTTGGCCTTTACGATAATCCTGCTCACTTCTTTGGACGTCGCCGAATGTATTTCTATAAAATAAACTTTCTCCGACGCGCCTTGTAAATGGCCTACCGCATAATCCCATCTGTTGTCGTTGGGATATTTGGCTGCAAGGTCGCCGTCGATGTCAATGCTTCCGCTCACAGAGCCGTCTTCGACCGTAATCTTCGGCCGGTATTTTTTCAGCAGGGCGTCAAGCGAGTTTTTTACGTTCAAACGGTCCTGGGAAAGCGACGCGGCTTTTGCCAGCGTCAGCGGATTTTTATTTGCCGGCATTTTCCGATCTTTCCACGGCGTCCGCGACTACATCCGCCGCATGTCCGCTGAAGCCGGAGAGTCCGCCCCAACCGTATATTTTCTCGTCATCGTCGCCCGGGTCGAGAATCGATATGTCTTTCGTCTTCACGAAAGCGTTCTCAGCGTTATCATAATAAAAGTAATATGTGCTGAACGATTTTTCCAGCAGGGACACAAGCATATCATACGTTCCACCCGAAGACTGCTGCCGCAGAAAGAAAAGTTTTTGCAGCAGCGCCGTTTTCTCCGGAGTACTAAGTTTTTTCTGTGCCTTTATCGTCCTAACGGCCCAGACTATGTCGAGCACGCTCGGCGAATGAGTCGAGAGTATTACTTTATACCCCCTGGAGAGCAGGTCAGCCGTCAGCGTCATGACAGCAAAAATCGCCTTTGGGTGAAGCCCCATCTCCGGTTCTTCGATCACAACGCAGTCGAAACGCTCATCTTTTGTACTTTTTCCGCCCGGGAGCAGTTCGTAGCAGCCGAGCAAAAGCGGGAAAAATTCTCTCTGCCCGGCGGACCACGCCATATACGATATACCCGGCGAATCTTCTTCGCCGCCTCTGATCCTCAAGCGCAGTTCCTTTTGTCCCGCGGCGGAAATCTGCGATACCGACGCGTCATGGAATATAGCTTCGTTCAACGCGTCTTTAACGGGCTGCTTCAGTTTGCCGGAAAGAGGAAAGAGCTTTTCTCTGTTTTTAGCGTTTTTATCGATATAAAGGCGAAGATGTTCGCTGAAATTTTTTACCGCGAACGGAGTTCCGCTGTCATAAGCCCTGAAGGGTTCCGGCCTGCCGTAAGGCATCGTCAGCGCTCTCTGGGCCGGGATATAGTACACCGATTCCGCCGCTGCTCTTTTGCCGCCGCTCTGCATACGCGCGGAAAACTTCGCGTCGGGGGGAGTTATTCGGACGTTGCTGCCGCTTCTCCACAGCTGTTTCGTGCCGCTTCCCATATATACGGAAATGAGATCGGCGTTATCATTCTGATTCCAGTCCTGCCCAAAATCAGCCATAGTATTTTTTATATATTCCTGATCTTTGCATAGCTTGAAAAGCTGCAAAAATATGCTTTTGCCGCTTCCCTGAGCGCCGACAAGCACTGTGAGGTCTCCGAATTTTACTTTGGCTTCCGCGATCTGCCCGACATTTTTCACGCTGAAAAGCATTTTCTCACCTCATTTAGTAGCAACGGCGCCGATTTTCATCATTATAACATACGCCCGCCGACGTCATTGTCTCAGGCAAAAAATGCCAGCGCCGGCTGGACGATGTTCTGATATCGGAGACCGCGCGCTATTCGTAATCCTTTGCCGCCGGCTGCGTTTCTTCCTCTTCGGGCATCTCTTCCCCGGCCGGCAGCCGCTGGACGTCCTTCAGCGCGCGTTTGATGGCTTTCGTGCGGGTTCCGGCCTTGTCGAGCTCTTTGGCCGCGTCGTCTATTTTTTTCCTCGTCTTATCCAATATGTCTCCGAATTTTTCAAACTCGCTCTTGACCTTGCCGAGAAGCTCCCAAACCTCGCTCGAACGCTTTTCTATAGCGAGAGTGCGGAAGCCCATCTGCAGGCTGTTCAGCAGCGCGCAGACCGTCGCCGGCCCGGCGGGGACAACGCGGAAGTCGCGAGACATCTGCTCGCAGAGGCCGTCGATGCGAAGCACCTCGGCGTAAAGCCCCTCTATCGGCAGATAGAGAATGCCGAAATCCGTCGTGTAAGGCGGCTCGATATATTTTGCGTGTATATCCTTCGCCTCCTCGAGCACGCGCGCGCGCAGAGCCTTGCGCGCCTCGGCGACTGCCGCGGCGTCGCCCTCTTCGGAGGCCGAAACGAGGCGCCTGTAATCCTCTATCGGGAATTTCGAGTCTATCGGCAAGTAGACGCTGCTGGAGCCCTCCGCGCCGGGCAGGATTATCGCGAATTCGACCCTTTCGGAGCTTCCGGGGCGCGTCGCCACGTTCTCCGCGTACTGCTCATTCGTCAGCACCTGCGCGAGAAGCGCGTGAAGCTGCATCTCCCCCCACGTGCCGCGCACCTTGACGTTAGAGAGGACCTTTCTCAGGTCGCCTACGTCTGTGGTCAGCGCGCGCATCTCGCCGAGTCCCTTGTGCACGAGCTCGAGGCGCTCGGATACCGTAGCGAAGGCCTCTCCGAGGCGCCTTTCAAGCGTGGAATGGAGCTGTTCGTCGACGGTGGCGCGCATCTTTTCGAGCTTTTCTTCGTTGCTCTTGCTGATCTCGATCAGACGCCGCTCGACGACCGAGCGAAGCGCTTCGAGCTTTTCCTCGTTGAGCCTGCTGATGTTCGCGAGTTGCTGGGAAAAGGCCGAGAGACTCTCGCTCTGGCTGTCGCCCATTTCCTTGACGCGCGCCGCCTGGGCGTCGCCGAGCCCCGTGATTTGCTGAGAGAAGGCCGTAAAGTTCTCACGCTGCGCGTCTCCTATCTCTTTTATGCGCTTCGCCTGTGTGTCCCCAAAGCTTTCGATCGCGCGCGACTGTTCGCTGCGCGCGTCGAGCGCGGCCTCGCGCTGTTCCTTGCGCATTGACGCGAAGCCGTCGTCTATGCGCTGCTCCGCGTCGCCGAGGCGTTCCTCGGCCTTCTGAAGGCGCGAAAGCACTTCGCGCGCGGTCTGTTCCATCGCCCCGGCGCTTTCGCGGAAGCGGGAGAGGGACATTACGATATAAATTCCTACGAGCACGGCAAGAGCCGCCGCGCCGATAAGTATCTGCGGCATTTACGAACACGCTCCTCGGCAATAATTATATACTATCGCTAATCGAGCGCCAAAAATCCCTCGCGTATCGCGTATTTCGTCAGCTCGGCCGTGCTGTTGCAGCCGAGCTTGTCCATAATGCGGCGGCGGTGCGTGTCCACAGTGTTTTTGCTTATGCAGAGGGTATCCGCGATCTGCTTGCCGGTGCGTCCCTTGACGAGCAGGCGCAGCACCTCGATCTCACGTTCGGATAGGGGTGAATCGCTTTTGACGCTTTCGTTTAAAAGCAGCCGCAGGTAATCTTCGACAAGCACGTTGCAGGCCTTGGATGAAAGGTAAATGTCGCCGCGGCTCACCGTGCGCACGGCTTCAAGCATCGTCTCCGGCGAGCTCTCCTTCAAAATATAACCGCGCGCACCGGCCTTCAGCGCCTCGGCGATGAAGCGCCTGTCGTTGTGCATAGAAAGCACGAGTACGCATATCTCCGGGTGTTCGGCGCAGATCGCGCCGGTGGCCGAAATGCCGTTCATGTTCGGCATAGTGACGTCCATAAGGACTACGTCGGGCAGTATCTCCCTCACCGCCTCGACGGCCTCAGCGCCGTCAGAGGCCGTGCCAGCTATTTCGATATCCTCTTCTCCGTTGAGCAGGCTCTTCAGCCCCTCACGGAAGAGCTCGTGGTCGTCGGCAATAAAAAGTCTTATCATCCTTCTATCTCACCGTTTTTTTCGTTTTCTATCTTGAGCGGCGCAAGCAGCGAGACTATCGTACCGTCCTTGTTCGACACTATCCGCATGTCTCCGCCGATATGCAGCAGCCGTTCCCTGATGCTGAAGAGCCCAAGCCCGGACTTGCGGCCGCCCGCCGTATATTTTTTCTTCATCCCTACCCCGTCGTCCTCTATCACGACCTGTATCTTGTTCGGGCCTCTGTTTACGCTGATGTGCACGGCGGACGCCTGCGCGTGCTTGATGACGTTTATCAGAAGCTCGCGCGACATCCTGTAAAGGATTATGCAGACAGCGTCGTCGGCGGAAAAATCTTTTTCGCAGCCGCCGCGCGTCGCGACGTACCATTTTATCCCTCTGGGCGTCAACAGCTTGTCGGCGAGGGCTTCGAGCGCCGGAGTGATGCCGACCTCAAGAAGTATCGGCGGGCTGAGCTCGAATATCAGCTCGCGGCTTTCGGCGATCATTTTTTCCGTCGATTCGATCGCGCCGGATAAAATTTTGTCCGCCTCTTCGCCGCTGCCGAAATTTTTTTCTTTCAGCTTGCGCAGGTCGAGCAGCAGCGAGAGCAGCGAATGTCCTATGCTGTCGTGCAGGTCGGTCGCGATCTCGCGTCTCGTCGTCTCTTCGCTTATCGTCAGCTTAGTCGCCAGTTCGCGCAGCATAGAGCGGTAGCCGAGAAGCTTCTTCTGGCTTTCCTCAAGCTCCATCTCGGATTTTTTCAGCTCGGTCCTGTCGAGAAATATCGTCGCAGCCATGCTGTTCGACAGCGGGAAGGCGATCGCCTCGAGATATTTTCCCGTGACGGAGCTCTCGCTTTCGCAGTGCACCGCGCGATTCTCGCCGACGCATTTTTCTATTATCTGATGCCAGCAGGGCTCCGCGTCGGGCCATACCTGCGCGAAGCTTTTACCTATCACCTCCTCGCGCTTCACCTTGTTGACCTTTTCATAAGCGTCGTTGACATCAACGTAGACGAGGGCGCCGGCGCCGCGCTCGGCGATATCCGGCAACACCCTGTAGAGCGCTATCGGATTGAACGTCTGCTCGAAGAAGAATTTTTCGAAAAAATTGTTTTCCTTTAACCCGGCCACTTCCGCACTCCCTTTAAATAAAGAAACGCCAACGGGCGGCAAAGACCTTTGGCAAAGCTTTGCGAAATTTGCTCGCGCGGAAAAATTATCTCCCCCAAGGGCAGGCCGCGAGGCAGAGCCCGCAGCTTCCCAGGCCGTAGACTTTGCCCATGTCGTCCCAGAAGTTGAAGCATTTCATCGCGTCGAAGCGCGCCGAAAGCTCCTCGCTCGGGTCAAAGGCCCTTCCGCGCAGCGCCTCAACGGGGCAGGCGTTTTTGCACAGCTCGCAGCTTCCGCAGAGATTCGGGACCGCTCCGTCGCCCTCCAGGGGCGCGTCCGTCAAAATCGTCCCGAGCCTCATGCGCGGGCCTACCTGTTTGTTGACGATGCTGCAGCTCTTGCCTACCCAGCCGAGCCCGGCCTTCGCCGCCGCGATTCTGTGGCTGTATATCCCTATCACGTCGAGCTTCGTCTTCGGGAGCGACGATAGGTCGCCCGCTTCGGCGACCCTCCAGTGCAGTCTTTCAGCGCCGGGCTGCGGGCGGTAGTCCGACGCGGGAACGGGATAGGAGCGGAAGCCCGCGCTTTGAAGTCTGTTGGCCGTCACGGCCGCGATCCTGTCGATCTCGCGGTTCAGCGTGCCGTAGACCGTGATGTAATTGCGCGTGGGGCCGCCGATCTGCTCTTGCACGACCTCTTTCGGGAAAAATATCGCGAAGGAGACGGCGGTGGGGAACTCCGCAAAGTAATCTCCGTAGGTCTTCTTTATATAGCCGCTCTCGTTCCTCATGTCGGCGATGCCGCAGAGATCCGCGCCCTGCGCCTTCACGAACGACGTTATTTCTTCCTTCGAGATACTCATGCAAGCGACGCCTCCAGTCGACTCATTATTTCACCGGTACCATTATTTTACTATAAAATCAGACGTCGGGCCTCACTATATGCACGCTTCTGTCGCAGAACCAGTCGTATATCGTATCCTCCGGCTCCTCCTGCCTGCGCAGGCGCTCCATGCTCGTCCCTATTATAAAAAGCGGGGCCGCCGGCTCGATTAGGTTTTTCCCGTCGCGCGCAAGGCGTTCAGCAACGCTTTCGAGCTCCCTTTCGCTCTCCGCCGCGACGACGAACATCGTCCAGTTCTCCTGCTCGTGCGCGTCGATATCCGCGTAGCCCGGAATATAGACGCGGCGCTGGTCGAGCATGAAGATATGCAGCCTGCCTATCGCGTCGTATATCTCGTCGTAGCGGCCCTCCTTCGCGCGGAAGAAGAAGAGCCTGTCGGCGTCCTTCATGCGGAAGACGTCCTCGGGCAGAGGCGCCTCTTTGCGGTAAAGCTCAAAGTCGTAGCGGCTCCTCAGCAGCAGGTTGAAGCGCAGCTCGCCGATCGACGCGCCGGCCTCCTTCACCCACTTGATCATACCTTCACTGCCGGGCGAAGCGAATTTCCTCGCGGCGACGCCCCATCTCGGAAAGGTGGCGAGTAAAGAGCGGACGAGAGGCGCCTCCCGCCAGATATACTTCACGCGTCCGTCCTCTATCTTCCAGAGCTCTTCCCTCTTCAGATCCGGCGCGAAGGAAAGGGGCTCGTTAACGGAATACTCCTTTATTCCGAACTGCCCGACGAACGCGCGATCCATCAGTAGGTAGAGGCGGTTGTTCCAGAGAGCTTCCCCGGCGTCGAAATCTCCGATCTGCCTCGCCGGCAGCCCGAGCCTTTCGGAGCATTCGGCGTGCACGCGTCCGCCCTCGGCCGTGAGCACATAGCCGCGCCCCGCTTCGGCGAGCAGCCCTATTTCGCAGAGCTTCTTCAGCGTCGTGAAATCTTCTCCGGCGAGAGCGAAGGTCTCCTCGTCCCAACAGGGGAATTCCTCGTCGAAAAGCAGCAGCGCGCGTTCGATCTTGTCGCCGCACACGGGATTCATATCATCGAGCATCTTTACCAGGGCCTCCTCCGCGCATGTCATCTCTTATCAGCCTCTTTTACCAGCGCCCTCACGAAAGAAACGCAGGCGCACACCATGACCACAGAGAACGGAGCCGCCGCGGCGAGCGAGACCGTCTGAAGGTTCTGCAGTCCGCCGCTTAGGAGAAGGACGACCGCGAGCGCCGCCATCAATATCCCCCACACAGCCATCTTGCCCTTCGACGGATTCAGAGCGCCGTGCTCCGAGAGCATCGAGAGGACGAAGGTACCCGAATTCGCCGACGTCACGAAGAAAGTCACGATCAGCACGAGCATCACTGCGGACATCGCGTAGCCGAGCGGATAATATTTATACATCTCAAATATTCCGACGGAAACGTCCTTGAGGACGCTCGCGGAGATATCGAGCTTTCTGACGAGCTCAAGATGCAGCGCCGACGTTCCGAATATCGAGAACCACGTGAAGCTGCCGAGCGCAGGAACGATTAGGACTCCGGCGACAAATTCCCTTATCGTGCGTCCACGCGAAATTCTCGCGACGAACGAGCCGACGAAAGGAGCCCACGAGATCCACCACGCCCAATAGTAAAGAGTCCAGCCGTCGAGGAATTTCTGATATTCGCCGCCGTACGGCGCGAGCGTGAAGCTCTCGCTCACGAGCCCGCTGATGTAATCGCCTACCCCGGTCATCAGCGAATTTATCATCGCGAGCGACGGCCCTACGATGAAGAGGCCGAGCATGAGCGTGAGGCAGACCCACAGGTTGAAATCCGCGACCTTTTTGATTCCCCTCTCTATGCCGAGCGCCGCTGAGCCGGTGTAGAGGACGGCGAGCGCAGCGATGACAGCTACCTGTATGAAGGCACTTTTCGGAACGGAAAAAATTTCATTCAGCCCGCTGTTGAGCTGAAGCGTGCCGAGACCGAGAGACGTCGTGATTCCGGCCAGTGTTGCGAAGATCGCGAGGATGTCGACCGTTTTACCGAACGCGCCGCCGACCTTTTCCTCGCCGACGAGAGGGATGAAGATAGAGCTTATCAGCCCCGGGGTGTTGTGCCTGAACTGGTAGTAGGAAAGAGGCATCGCGATCACCGCATAGCCGGCCCACGGATGAAGCCCCCAATGGAAGAAAGATATGCGTATCGCGTCGCGCGCCGCCTGGGTAGAACCGGGCGCGGCGCCGAAGGGCAGCGAGCCGAAATGAAAGAGAGGCTCAGCCGCGCCGTAAAAGACAAGGCCGACCCCCATGCCGGCCGAGAAGAGCATCGCAAACCACGACATGTTGCTGTACTCCGGGCGCGAATCCTCCGGGCCGAGACGCGCCGAGCCGAAACGGCTGAACGCTATGCCGATGCAGAAGACGACGAATATGTTCATCGTGAGCATGTAGCCCCAGCCGTAATATTTTGTCAGCCCTCCGTTCAGCATACCCGCGAACGCTCCGAAGGACTGCGGAGAGACGAGCCCCCACAAAACTATCGCTATCGTTATCGCTATCGAAATTATATATACGCCTCCGCCTTCCGGCGATTTATTCATTTTCATGATACCGCTGGCTCCTTTCGCAGTAGAAAAGCCGGAGAACGCCGACTTGCGGCGTGCCCCGGCTCATATCCGTCAGACTCTGTATACCTTCGCCTCTTTGATATCGTCGGCTAAAGCGTCAAGCGCCACGCCCACCCTGTGGTAGCGGAGGGCCCACTCCTCTTCTTTTGAGAGAGTCGGGTCGCCGAGCGGATAAGGCACCGAGACTGTCGGCACTATTTTGTTCGAGCCCACGGTTTTCGCAACGTCTATCAGGTTGCACATCACTACGATCGGAATCCCCGCGCGTTCAATTTCTTTTGCCATCGTTGCACCGCAACGAGTGCATGTTCCTCAGGTCGCGGTGAGTATCACGGCGTCGACCTTCGCCTCTTTCAGCTCGGCCGCGATCTCCCTTCCGAACTTCGCCGCGTAGTTCTGCGTCGTGCCGGTCCCCACCGTTACGTAGTAGTAATCGTAGAGCTTGGCGAACTTGCCCTCCCTCTCGTAGGCGCGCATGGCGTCGAGCGGAATGCCGCGATCCGGCACCGCGCACATCGCTTCGGGGTCGAAGCCGGCGTGTATCGTCTTGAACTCTCCGGCGGGCAGGCAGTCTCTGCCGGCGATGTCGTATTTGCCCCACTTCTGCGCCGACGCGCTCTGAATCCTATCGGGGTTGTCCGAGGGAACGACGCCGCTTGACGATACGAGCGCTATCGTGCACTTCGAAAGGTCCTTGACCGGTGCCGCCGGCGGGATCTTGTCGGTCTTGGGGATGATGAGCTCTGTCTGGAAGGGCTCGCCCCTCAGCTTCTTGAGCAGCATATCGATGACGCGCTCCGCCGCCGTTTCGCCGTTCTTCGCAGGAATCTCGCTGCGGATGCCGCGGGGGAAATATCCCTCTTCGGCGGCCGGCAGGAGCTCTTCGCCCTTGGCTATCTTCTCGGCGAACGCCGCCATCGCCGTAAGGTCGTCCTTCATAAACGTCGCCTTGCGTCCGCCCCTGAAAATGTAGCAGGCGCCCCTGTACTCGGCGACGCCGGGGTTCTCCTCGTTCATCGAAGTGACGACGGGAACTTTGTAACGCTCAGAAACGGCTTTGCAGACGATGCCGCAGCCGACGCCGTAGCGCCCGGCCATGAACGCCGGACCGGCGAAGAAGATGTCGAATTTTTTCCCGTCGAGGTATGCGAAAATTTCTTTCAACGCTTCGTCCGTGTGGTTCGTGATGTAGTTGTCGCCGCAAACCACCGTATCGGTGACCTCGATATCCGGCAGCATTTTGTCGAGCATCATCGAGCAGCCAATCGGCTTGTCGTGGAATATCGGCTTCGAGTCGGCCGCGTCCTCGCCGCCCACCTGCCCGAAGAACTGGTTGATGTAATGTATGGCCTTCATTGCTCCCGCCTCCTAAAAATCAGAGCAGCTTCTGCGCGAGTAGCCGCTGATATGGTTCGCGCAGAACATCCCGTTATTTTCCATCACGCAGCTTCCGTCGGGGTTGATGCAGCCCTCCCAGCCGCCGGAGTTTCCGTCGCGCGCGAGGGCCTCGAGCTCGCCGATCACCTTCATCGCCGGCATCTTGTAGAACTGCGAAACGTTGCCGGTCGTGACGAGGGCGTCCGTCGCGGGGTTCATCGAAACGAGGGGCTGAGACGCGCCGTCCCTCCCCGTCGACTCGTCGGAGATACCGACCGTCTTGATGCCGAGACGTTCGAGCTCCACAAGCATCGCAGTGTAGTCGACGTCGGGGTTGCCGTAGCCCTCTTCGGCGACGACGGCAGCCTGGGCCCCGATCGCTACCGCGATCTGTCCGGCTATCTGCACGCAGCGCGCTTTCTCCTCCATCTTCGGGTTAAGGGTCGAAAGAATCACTCCGAGGAAGTTTATCGTCCTGCCGTGCTGTTCGTAAAGCTTTTTGATCATCGGATTCGTCGAGAACTCATAGGTGGAAATCTTCGACGAGCTCGGCATGAAGCTGCCGGAAACGAGGCATCCGTCAAGAAGCTCGTTCGGGTGCATCAGCGTCGGCAGCATCCTGTTGCCGTCCCAGCCATAGACGAGCGTATTGTAGCCGAGGGCTTCCATCTGCGTCTGAGGCTGGAGCACGTAAACTACTCCGGGAAGCGCTTTCGTCTTTTCGTCGCGCGCCGCGAGAGGCGGGAGTTCGTAAACGTCCGTCTCCTCTGGCTCCATATCGCGCACGCACTGCGCTATATGCTCAGCGAGGCGCAGGGCTCCCCACCTTATCGCGTGGTTCTTCTTCTGCTGTTCATGCCGTTCCTCTGCCTCCGATGTGTCGGCGACGAGCACGAGGTTCGGCATATCGCCCCATATCGTGTAATGCTGATACTCTCCGCCCATATCGAGCAGACCGTCCTGGAAGCCGCCCCAGTGCTTCCCCACCGCAAGCAGCGAGACGCCGTCAAGAACGTGGGTCCTGCCCATTCCCGCCTGTCCGAGCGGGCTCGTGACGCCGGGGTAAGCTCCTTCTCCCCCCTCGACCTTGCAGCGGAATTCGACTGAGTCCTTGATCGGGCAGAGCCTCACCATATCGCCGGGATGAACGATCTCAAGCTCCGCGTCGGTGATATACTTATCTTCGCGCACGACCTTCAGAGCGTCCTCTCTGTCTACCGTGAGGATCCCGTCCGCGTAGGAGGTTTCGCCTCCGAAGACTATATCCTTCACCTTGAATTTGCCTATTTCAAGCCTCATGTTTATCCTCCTTTGTTATATTTTTTTGCCGCTACTCCAACGTACGATAAGTAATTCATCCCTTCAAAGTCAATTACGAAAAACATTAAAAACCGTGCCACGCTGCGCGTTACAGGGGATTAACGCTATCTCGGCAAAAATATCCGAGCTTCCCGGAAATGGCGGCGCAGGGCGCCGGACGGCGGCATGGCGGTCCGGTAACAGAAAATGCTACGCCGATATATTTTTTTACTATAGCGGCGGCGACGCGTGCGGAAGAACGAAGGAATCGGAAACTGCTCCGGGCTCGGCGCGGATCTCACGACGAGCTTCCACGACATCGCGTTCGATTTCGACAAATGGGGGTTTTGCGTGCGGCGCTGAGCGCTCTGTATTGCCGCTGGAAACAGGCCGGACGTCCGCCTATGTTATAATAACGGCGGCTATGCGGATTGTTATCGTTATCATTCAGGAGGGGGATTTCAAATGTCAGAAAGGCCTGATATAAATATACCGAGGCTCGTCGCGGCTTATTACAGCGAAGGACCCGACGCCGGCGACAAGGGGCAGCGCGTTTCGTTCGGGACGTCGGGGCACCGCGGCTCGTCGCTGAAGGGCAGCTTCAACGACGCCCACATCGCGGCGATCTCCCAGGCGATATGCGAATACCGCGCATCGGAAAATATAACCGGACCGCTTTACATGGGCATGGACACTCACGCGCTGTCGGAAGCGGCGCTGCGCACCGCGGCCGAGGTCTTCGCCGCGAACGGCGTCGAGCTGCGCATGCAGCGTGGCTTCACCTATACGCCGACGCCCGTCGTCTCCCACGCGATACTCGAGTGGAACAACGGAAAGGGCGGTGCTGCGGCCGACGGCGTCGTCATCACTCCGTCGCACAACCCGCCGCAGGACGGCGGCTTCAAATACAACCCGCCGAGCGGAGGCCCGGCCGGGACTGAGATAACAAAAATCATCGAGACGCGCGCGAACGAGATAATCGAAAGCAAGCTCGCCGGCGTCAAGCGTCTCCCCTTCAAAAAAGCCGTCGCAAAGGAAAACGTCAAGTTCGTCGACTTCGTCGAGCAATATACTTCGGGGCTCGCGGAGGTTATCGACGTCGAGGCGATAGCGCAGTCCGGCCTCAGGATAGGCGCCGATCCGCTCGGCGGCTCGGGGATCTATTTTTGGGAGCCGATAGCCGAGAAGTACGGGCTGAACATCGAGGTCGTCAACAAGAGAGTCGATCCGACCTTCTCCTTCATGCCTATCGACCACGACGGCAAGGTGCGCATGGACTGCTCTTCGCCGTGGGCGATGGCGAAGCTCGTCGCACTGAAGGACAGATACGACATAGCTTTCGGCAACGACCCGGACTACGACCGCCACGGCATCGTCACGGCGGAGGGGCTGATGCAGCCGAACGCTTACCTCGCGGTATCGATAAACTATCTCTTCACGCACCGCGGCGGCTGGAGTAAGAGCGCGGCGGTCGGCAAGACGCTCGTCTCGAGCTCGATGATCGACCGAGTCGCGGCCTCGCTCGGCCGCAGGCTCTGCGAAGTGCCTGTGGGATTCAAATGGTTCGTCGACGGTCTGCTCTCGGGCGAGCTCGGCTTCGGAGGAGAGGAGAGCGCCGGCGCGTCTTTCCTGCGCAAAGACGGGCGCCCGTGGAGCACCGACAAGGACGGCTTCATAATGAGCCTGCTCGCCGCCGAGATAACGGCGGTGACGGGCAAATCGCCGTCGGAGCACTACAAAGAGCTGACGAAAAAATTCGGCGTCCCCTATTACTCGCGCAAAGACGCTCCGGCCTCGCGCGAAGAAAAAGAAAAGCTCAAAAAACTCTCTCCGGCCGACGTCTCGGCCGAGAAGCTCGCCGGCGAAAAGATAACGGCGAAGCTCACGTCGGCGCCCGGCAACGGAGCCGCGATCGGCGGGCTGAAGATCGCGTCGGAAAATGGCTGGTTCGCCGCGCGTCCGTCGGGCACCGAGGACATTTATAAAATTTACGCGGAGAGCTTCGTCGGCGAGGAGCACCTCGCCGCGATAAACGAAGAGGCGGCGCGCATCGTCGCCAAAGCGATAGCATAAACGACGGGCGCACGCTACCGCTTGAATTTGCGCGGGAGCGCGCGTTGGATGTACAATAGACCGTTGTAAATATGCTTCTGCAAAGGGAGTTTTGCTTAATGCGCTACGTCGGAACAGCTTCAAAAGGGATACGCCTCCCCGTCGTCACCAGAGGGGCTGACGTCATAAGAATAATTTCGGAGAGCATAATCAACGCCTCCGAATCCGAGAGAGACGGCTTCACGATCAGGGACCGCGACATCGTGGGCGTCACCGAATCCCTCGTGGCTCGCTCGCAGGGCAATTACGTGACTCTCACGGACATTTCCGACGACGTAGCGGAGAAATTTCCCTCGGGGGACGTGGCGGTGATCGCGCCGATACTTTCGCGCAACCGCTTCCATCAGCTGCTGCGCGGAATGGCGAAGGGCATAAAGGGGCGCGTTCATATAATGCTGACGTATCCCTCCGACGAAGTGGGCAACCAGTTGATCGAGCCGATGAACTACTATCTCAATTCCTCGAAGCTCTCCGGCGAATGTTTCGACGAAAAAGAATTCTACGAAATCTTCGGCGAATACAAACATCCCTTTACCGGCGTCGATTACATCCAACTCTACAAGAGCACGGACCCGCAGCGCATCTCGGTGCATTTTTCCAACAATCCGCTTTCGGCGCTCAAATTCACGAAGCAGGCGCTCGTCGCCAGCATCCACGCGCGCAGGATACACCGCGACATACTTGAAAGGGGCGGGGCCGAAAAGGTCGTGACTATGGATCAGATATGCAGCTCGCCGGCAAGAGAGGGCGCGGGCTTCAACCCCGATTACGGGCTCCTCGGCTCAAACTACACGAACGACGAGTCGGTCAAATTATTCCCGCGCGGCTGCGGCGAATTCGTCAAAAAGCTTCAGCGCGAGCTGCTCTCTCGCACCGGCAAAAAACTCGAGGTGCTCGTATACGGCGACGGCGCCTTCAAGGACCCGGCCTGCGGCATATGGGAGCTCGCCGACCCGGTCGTCTCGCCGGGCTACACCGACGGGCTGAACGGTATGCCGAAGGAAATCAAATTCAAATACGTCGCGGACAACGCCGGCGAGATAGACGCCGCGAAGGCCGTCGAAGAAGCGATACGCGCGAAGGACAGCCTCGGAAGGTTTGAACATTCGACGCTCGGCACGACGCCGCGCCGCTTGACGGATCTAATCGGCTCTCTATGCGACCTCACCTCCGGCTCCGGCGACAAGGGAACGCCCGTGGTATACATCCAGGGCTATTTCGACAACTACCTCGATGACTGAGCTCGAAAATTCGATTCCCTTCAGCGGCATCGACCCGCGCGGGCGCGTCAAGTTCTCCGTGCTCCTTGAGATGTTTCAGGAGATGGCGGACGTCGACGCGTCAAAATTCGGGCTTTCCGTCTCCCAGACGATGGAGCGGGGCATCTCCTGGGTGCTGCGCAAATACCGCGTCGAGCTCGAAAAATACCCTACTAAGGAAAGCGGAGCCCTAACGATAAAGACTTACGCCGAGCCTTACAGAAATCTTTTTTCGCTGAGGAGCTTCAAGCTCCGCGACGCGCACGGCGCCTTCGTCGGCTCCGCTTATACGTGGTGGGTGCTCGTCGATTTCGCGAAGATGCGCCCGCTCCGCCTCGACAGATGCGAGCTGATGAAGCCCTTCATGACGCCTCTCACCGACGAGCTGCCGGAGGACGTGAAAATCCCGGCCGTCGAAGCGCCGTCGATAGAAGAGCTCTGGAAGGTGCGCTGGAACGACCTCGACGTCAACGATCACACGAACCACACGGTATATTTCAGCTGGGCGCTCGACAGCGTGCCCGACGAGGTGCCGGAGAAAATGTCGCCGCTCTTCGTCGAAGGAGAATTCCTTCATCCCATCCCGCGCACGAGAGTGCGCTGTCTGACGCAGGAGCTCTCGGCAGGCGGGTGCAGATCGTTCCTTCATTCGCTGCGGCACGGCGGGGACGACGCCGAATACGCAAGGATATTCTCGCGCTGGAAATAAGCGTAACAAAGCTGAGGACGCTGATGAATTAAGACTTCGTCGGCGTTCTTAATAATGGTAGATAATAATAAAAATAGCGCCGATCCATGAATAAATTTAAAAAGATAACGGAAAATAAAATTTACAAGCGTATCGGCGACACAAAATCTTAGCGCACAGCGAACTAAGCGAATAACTGGCGGGAGGGCGAAAGATTGACCAAAATCGTGATCTGCGTGGGAAGTTCATGCCACCTCAAGGGCGCTCGCCGCGTCGTCGAGGGGCTTGTGAAAATCGTCGAAGCGCGCGGCCTCAAGGATGAGATAGAGCTCTCGGGCTCCTTCTGTATGGGGCGCTGCTCCGAGAAGGGCGTGTCCGCATCGGTGGACGGCGAAATCTGCTTCATCGATCCCGACCGTCTGGAAGAATTTATCGACGGCATCTTCGGCGCGGGCGGACGATAATGAAATACATACATGTGGCGCAGGCCAACTGCAAAAATTGCTATAAGTGCCTGAAGGTCTGTCCCGTCAAGTCGATAAGGTACAAAGACAATCACGTCGAAGTGCTGGATGACGAATGCATACTCTGCGGCCGCTGCATACGCAATTGCCCGCAGCATGCAAAGTCGCTCACCAACGACATCAGCGCGATCAGGGGCGCGCTGCGCGCCGGCGGGCGGGCGCGCGTCGCGGCGCTTGCGCCCTCTTATATCGCGTCGTTCGGCGCGGATAATCGCTTCAAGCTCGCAGGAGCGCTGCGGCGGCTCGGCTTCGACGCCGTCGAAGAGACGGCCGTCGGCGCGCACGCCGTTACGCGCGAGTACGCGCGCATCCTTGAAAGCGGCAAGATGGACAACATGATAACGACCTGCTGCTCTTCGCTCGTCTTTCTCGTGCAGAAATATTTCCCGCGGCTGACGCCCCAGCTCGCCCCGGTGCTCTCGCCGATGGAAGCCCACGGCGCGTGGCTGCGGAAGAAGTACGGCGCGGACGCGCTCATCGTCTTCTTCGCCCCCTGCATCTCGAAGATAGAGGAGGCGCGCACTTCACCGGCGCACAATATCAGCGGCGTCGTGACATTCAAACAGCTGGCTGAATGGTTAGAAGAGGAAAACATCTCCGTATCTTCGGCTCCGGAGGGCTTCTTCGGCAGCGACCCGAGCGCATCGGCGATATATCCCGTCTTCGAGGGCATCACCGAGGACGTGCGCGCAAATCTGCCGCCGGATTCCCCGGTCTTCGACCGTTATTCATTCCTCAGCCTACAGGGCGCTAAGGATGTCGTCGAAATGCTGGAAGAGATGCAGGCCGGACGGCTGCACGACTGCTTCATCGAAGCCGGAATCTGTTACGGCAGCTGCGTCAACGGCCCCGAGAAGCCGGACAGCGGCTATATGCCGATCAGCGCCGCCCTCGAGCTGAGGCGCTATCTGAAAAAGGAAGAGAAGAACGCGCGCGAGACGGACCTCTCTTCCGTGGAGCTGGCGCGCGTCATAGAGCCGACCCCGGTGCGTATGGAAATCCCGGATGAAAAGACGATACGCTCGATACTCGCCCAGATAGGCAAGACCGATCCCTCGCACGAGCTCAACTGCGGCAGCTGCGGCTACCGCACTTGCCGCGAGAAGGCGATCGCCGTCTACCAGAAGAAGGCTGAGCTCTACATGTGCATGCCTTATATGAGCCAAATATCCGAGACGCTCGCAAATGTGACGCTATCCGTCAGCCCAGATTACATCATCGCCGTCGACGACGCCCTGCTCGTCAGGGAATGCAACCTCGCCGCGCAGCACCTCTTCCGATTGACGCGCGACAAAATCGTCGGGCGCCGCATCGACGACTTCCTCGACCCATACGATTTCGCGATCTCGGTCGGAGAACGGAAGGATATACCGCTGCACAAGGTGCGTTATAAAAAGCGCGGCATCACGGTCAATCAGACGGTCGTCTACATAAAGGAGCAGGGGCTGGCCATCGCCTTCCTGCACGACATCACGAAAGAAGAGGAAGAGGCCGAGGAGCTCGGCAGATTAAAGCTGGATACGATGGAGATGGCGCAGAACGTCATAGACAAACAGATGACCGTCGCTCAGGAAATAGCGAGCCTGCTCGGCGAGACGACCGCGGAGACGAAGGTAACTCTGACGAAATTGAAGAACCTCATCATCTACGACGGGAAGAACGAAGGCAATGGATAGTCTCTGCATAGACGCCTGCTACAGCAGCCTCAACAAGAAAGACGAAGAGCTCTGCGGCGACCGCGTCCTTATCACCAGCTCCGCCGACGGCACGCTGCTGGTGCTCTCCGACGGACTCGGCAGCGGCGTTAAAGCCAACATCCTTTCGACTCTGACCTCGAAGATCATCTCCACGATGATAAACCGCGGCGCGACGATAGAGGACACTGTTGACACTATCGCGCACACGCTGCCGGTATGCAAAGAGCGCGGCATCGCCTACTCCACCTTCATGATACTGCAGATCGAAAAGGACGGCCGCGGCTATCTGGCGGAGTACGACAACCCCCCCTGCATGCTCATACGCGGCGGCGTCCCCGTGCCTTTCGCATACAAAGAAAAGACCATCGGCGGCAAGCTTGTGCGCGAATCCCGCTTCACGGCGCAGCGCGGCGATTATTTCGTCATTGTCAGCGACGGCGTGACGCAGGCCGGCATGGGCGAAACGCTCTCCTTCGGCTGGGGCGAAAAGGAAGTGGCGGACTTTCTCTGCGCCCCCTGCTCTCAGAAGCTTTCCGCGCCGCGCGTCATCGGCAGCGTGCTGGAAGTCGCAAGGGAGCTCTACCTCGGCAGGCCGGGCGACGACACGACGGTCTCGATAGCCCACATACTGCCGGAGCAGCAGGTCTGTCTCTTCTCCGGGCCGCCGCGCCATCTCGCGGACGACGCGCGCCTCGTCCGCGAGTACATGGAGACGGGCGGGATGCACATCGTAAGCGGCGGCACCAGCTCGGAGATCCTGGCGCGCGAGCTCGGCAGGAAACTTGAAGTCAGCATAGACTACGCGGACAGCGACATTCCGCCGACGGCCGCCATCGCGGGCATCGACCTCGTCACGGAGGGGGTCATGACGCTGAAGCGCGCTATCGAGATCATCGAAACGTACACGAAGCTTCCTGCCGCCGCGGAGACCACCGCGGCGCTCGACAGGCCCGACGGCGCCGCGAAGCTCGCGAAGATACTTATCGAACGCTGCACTCATCTGAAGCTCTTCATAGGCAAGAGCGTGAACCCGGCGCATCAAAACCCCGACTTCCCCACCGAGCTGCGCGTCAAGTCGCGTCTCATGGACGACCTCGGCAACGCCATGGCGCGCCTCGGACGCGCCGTAGACAAAAAATATTATTAGCGTCCAAAAGAGGGAAACGTCCGCTTTGCGCGTAAAGAACATCGGAGAGATCGGAAATGTCGTCACGAGCCCCGAACGTCTCGCGGAACTCGTCGAGGCGGCCGGATTTCTGCCGCTGCTGCGCAGCGGTATACCCGGCTTTTCCGTCGAGGAGCATACGCCGCCCCGCCTCTGGTTCACTGACGGCCTCCCCGGCCCGTGGGAATGGAAGGGCCCCGTCATCAGACAGGTCCGTTGCGCCTACGGCAGGTTGTTCGGCGGCGGCAGGGCTGGGTTCGTCAGCGGAGAGTGGTATCCGGAGCTTGCGAATTACCGCCGCGGCGGCTATGATTTCGACGCGCGCTACGAAGAGGGGCTCGCGAAGCGCCGCGACAGGGAGATTTTTGAACTTCTCGAAGGACACGGCAGCCTGCTTTCGAAGGAGCTGAAGCGCCTGGGGAATTTCCGGAAGGGCGGCAACAGGGGCTTTGAGACGGCGATGACGCGCATGCAGATGCAGTGCTACGTCACAATAATCGATTTCGAATACCAGCTCGACAATTCCGGGAACCCCTACGGCTGGGGGGTGGCGCGCTTCGCGCTGCCGGAAAAGTATTTCGGAGGCTCTTTCACGGAGCGCGTCTACAGCCGCGGGCCGGAGCAGTCGAAGGAGAAAATCCTTGCACATCTGCGCGGACTGCTGCCGGACGTGGAGGAAGGGGAAATCATCAAAGCCGCGGGGTAGGGATAAAGCTCCGTCGGCGCCGCAACAATTTACATCCCCGCCGGGCTTTGCTATAATTCCATTCAATCGGTTGCATCAGAGGTGTTCGCTATGAAGGTTACGATGCAGGACGTTGCAAATCACGCCGGAGTCGACAAGGCTACGGTCAGCCGGGTCCTGCGCGGCGATCACCGCATTTCGGAGAAAACGAAGATCAAAGTGATGGAGAGCATCCGGGCTCTCGATTATAAAATCGATCGAAACGCCAGGAGCCTCTCGACAAATTCGAGCGGGCTCGTCGGCGTCGTTGTGCATGCGCTCGGCGTGCCGTGGCTGGGCGCTTTCCTCGCCGGCATCGACCGCGCTTTTTCAAATTCCGAATATGAGATACTGCTGAAGGCCACGGAGGCAAACGAGACGCGCGCACGCCGGATCGTCGGAGCGCTCGGAGAACGGCACGTCGAAGGGCTCATATGGTGCGACGCGGAAAATCCGCCGCGCGCCGCCGGAATCCCCATCCTGTGCGTCGGCTTCGCCAAGGAGGGCGAATATTCCGTCACCGCGGAGGGCGGAGGTGACCCGACCTTCGAAACGGGCGCGATGGTCGGGCGCATGATGCTGAAGATTTTAGCCGGCAGGCCCCTGCCGGGACGCGATATAAGGATCGTCTCGCCGGAGACGGGCGACAGAGAAAGTCTGGCCTAACGCTCTATGTCGATCTCTCAGAAATTTTTCTGCGCGCTTCTGCTGCTCGCCCTTTCGATCTCGCCGGCCGCCGCCCTCACGGATAAAAAGATCGACATATCGAAGCTTCGGGGCCCTAAAATATCCGAGCTCTCGATGCTGATCATATCGAACCCCGACGCGCAGATAATGGCCGCGGAGGCCGGAGAGCTCGACATAATCGGCGACATAGCGCGGCCGTCGGATATCGACAGGCTCGCGAAGAACAAGAATCTGCAGATGTCCATAGCACGCGGCTTTCACGCTTTCTTCCTGCTGCTGAACAATAAAAAAAGTCCGTGGGACGACGCGGCTCTGCGCCGCGCGGCCGCGATGTCCATCGACAGGAGCGGCATCGTGAGGATGATTTTCAGCGGCTACTGCGAGCCGATAAATTCATGGCTCCCGCCGGTATCGCCATGGGCGCCGGCAGGCGGCGCCCAAGACATTTACGACCCGCAGGCTGCGCGCGCGCTGCTCAAAAAGAGGGGCTATTCGTGGAACATGGCGGGAAGGCTCGTCGCGCCGGACGGCAAGGAGATGCCGGCGATGAAGCTGCTGACTCCTCTTGCGCGCGTCTCGCCGACGACGGCGGAGCTTGCGCAGACGATAGCGGATTCGCTTTCCTCGGCGGGCTTCCCCGTCGAAACGGAACCGATGGACTTTTCGACGATGATCAACCGCCTCGACCGCAAGGATTATTCAATGGCGGTGCTCGCGTGGAGCATGGGAAGGAATCCCGACTCGCTTTATTCGTTCTACCACAGCTCGATGGACTTCGACGGCGGCTATAACATGACCGGCACGTGCGACGCGCGCCTCGACAGGTCGCTGGAGGCGCTGCGCGGCGCGCCGGACGAAGCGTCGGCGCGGAAGGCAGCGCGCGAAGCCCAGCGCGCGCTGCTTGAACTTATGCCCTCCATTCCTATTTACAGCCGCTTCTCCGTAACCGCCGTCTCGAAAAAGTGGAAAAATATTTTTACGACGGAGAGCAGCACGGCCGACAATATGTGGACTCTGCTCGCGGCCGAGCCCCGCGGCGGCGTAGGGCGCCCTCTGACGATGCTGCTTCCCGAGGAGCCGCGCAACCTGAATCCCTTCACCGCTTCGTCGGCCTATTCGTGGCAGGCGCTCGGCGTGATTTACGAATCTCTGCTGACGACTGATCCCTATACCTTAGAAAATATGGACGCGATAGCCTCGTCGTGGAAGGTCGCGGTGGCGGGAAGCGGGCGCGCGCGCCACACGGAGCTCACCTTCAAAATAAAGCGCGGACTGCGCTGGAACGACGGCTCGCCGCTGACCGCGCGCGATATAAAGGCGACCGTTGATTTTCTGCGCAGAAATAAGATTCCGCGCTTCTTCGACGCGGTGAAAAACATAAAAAGGATCGAGACGCCCGACGATCATACGCTGCGCGTCGTGATGGAGGACGTCAGCTACTGGTATCTCGACAACGTAGCCGGGCTTCCGGCGATGCCCGCAAAGGTCGTAAACGCCGTGCGCGACTGGCAGAACTGGGACCCTCTCGCCGGCGGGGGCGAAGCTGGTCCCGCCGGACTCATCGGAAGCGGCCCCTTCATGCTTAAGGGCTACAGAGCCGGAGAGTATCTGCTGTTTGAGAGAAATCCGCATTACAGGCTGCTGGAGGGCGCGGTGAAATGAACGCCGGATGGTTCGCAAAGCGCCTTCTTTCGTCGCTCTTCGTGCTCGCGGCGGTGATAGCACTGAACTTCATACTATTCCGCATGATGCCGGGCGACGCGGTGAGCACGATAATCGACCCCTCCTTCTCGCCGGAGGCGAAGGAGAATCTCCGCGCGATCTACGGCCTCGACAGGCCGCTGGCGGAGCAGTTCATGATCTACGTCAAGCGGATGCTGACGTTCAGCTTCGGGCTCTCCTTCATAAGCAGAAAGCCCGTCTGGGAAGAGTTGCTGTCGCGGCTGCCGGCGACGCTCGCGCTGACGTCGGCCTCGATGGCCCTTTCGGCGGCTTTCGGCATCTGGCTCGGCATAAAGGCGGCGCTCTGCCGCGGACGTCTCGCCGAAAAGATAGTCCTTGGCGCGAGCGCCGTGACGGCCTCCTTTCCGGGCTTTTTCGTCCAGCTCGTGCTGCTGATGCTCTTCGCGCGAGCGCTGCCGATTTTCCCGCTGCGCGGCACGCTCTCGGCGCCGCCTCCCTCCGGGACGATGAATCTATTTTTTGATTACGTCCGGCATATGGCGCTGCCGGTGATATCCCTTTCGCTGATAGGCTTCGGTGGCTGGGCGCTCTACGTGCGCAACCTGATGGTGCGCGCGCTCGGCGAGGATTTCGCGCTGATGGCGCGCGCCCGCGGTCTGCCGCGAGGGCGGGTCGTCTGGCACGCCTTCCGCACCATACTGCCGCCGATAATAACTATTTTCCTGATGTCCGTCCCCGGGCTCGTCTCCGGCGCGGTGATCACGGAATCCGTCTTCTCTCTGCACGGCGTCGGCACGTTCCTGCTCGAAGCCGTCTCCGGGCACGACTACCCCGCCGCCGGCGCCGCCTTCTATCTTCTCGCGCTGATCACGGTCTTCTGCAATTTAGCGGCCGACGTCAGCTACGGCTTCGCGGACCCGCGCGTAAGAATCGAAGGTAAAAAAGAATGAAGGCGCTCTTTCTGCGCAAGAGCGCGATAGCCCTCGCAGCGATCGCGCTCGTCGGAATCTTCGCGCCTCTCTTCGCCCCCGCTCCGCCGCAGGAGATAGTGGGAGCGCCTTTCGCGCGCCCCATCTGGTGGAAGAGCGGCAAACTTCCAGCCGCAAAGTCTTTCGACGTAAAGATCGACGGGATTGAATTCGAATGGGAGGACGAGCCTCCGGCGATCTTTTCACTTTACGGGCGCGTCACGGCCGACGCCTCTTCCGAGGTCCGCGTGATATGGCGCACGCCGCGGAAGGAATACCTACTCGAAAGGCTGAGCGGCTCCGAACTCTACTGGATCAACAGCGACGGGCGCGACATGATCTTCAAGCAGGCTCTCGGGCTTCCGCTCGTCAGCAGGAGCGTCGATCACCTCTTCCCGTCGCGCGGAAAATATTCGCTATCCGTCGAGGGCGCTAAGGGCGCGGAACTCCGTCTCCTCCTGCCCGGCGAGAGGCAGGGGCTGCTGGGCACTGACCAGCGCGGAAGGGACGTCTTCACTCTCTTCCTCTACGGCATAAGGACCTCTCTGATCATCGGCACCGCGGCGACCCTCGTCGCAAGCCTATTAGGCGTGTCGCTCGGCCTCGCGGCCGGATACGCCGGCGGCCTGTGCGACGCGCTGATCATGCGCGCGGTCGACGTGCTGCTTTCGATACCGACCCTGCCGATCCTGATGGCGCTCGCCGCAGTCTGGGGAAAGGGGCTCTGGCAGCTCGTGCTGATTTTTTCTATGTTTTCGTGGATGGGCACCGCGCGTTCGGTACGCTCGCTCGTGCTGACGCTGCGCGAAAGCGCGTGGGTCGAATCGCTGCGCGCGCTGGGCGCGTCGCGCGGCTACATCCTGCGGCGGCACCTGCTGCCCGAGACTGCCCCGATACTGCTCGCGAATGTCGCGCTCGGCGTGCCGGGAGCTATTCTTTCGGAGGCAGGTCTGGCCTTCCTCGGCCTATCGGATCCACGCCTCATCTCGTGGGGCAGAATGCTTCACGAGGCGCACTCCTTCGGCGCCTTCACGCAGGGCGCCTGGTGGCTGCTGCTGCCCCCGGGGCTCGGCATCGTAGCGGTCTGCCTGATATTCCTCGACATGGGGAAGTTCCTCGAAGAAAAGATAGACCCGAGGCTCGGATAAATGATAATCGAAGTAAAGCATCTGAGCGTGACCTACAACGCGCGATCGAAATCCGCCGCAAACGCGGTGAAGGATATTTCTTTCGCGCTGCGCGAAAATTCCTTCTGCGGGCTCATCGGCGAATCGGGCAGCGGCAAAAGCAGCGTGGTGATGACGATGCTCGGGCTTCTGCCGAACGGCGGCGAGGTGCGCGGCAGCATTTTATACCGCGGCCGCGAGATACTCGGCGCGCCGGAGAAGGAGATGCTGGCGCTGCGCCAGCGCCGCCTCTCGCTGATACCGCAGGGCGCGATGAACTCCTTCACGCCGGTCATGACGATAGGAAGACAGATGCGCGAGGTTATAATGCTGCATATGGGAGCCACGGCGTCGGAGGCGGAGAGGAAAAGCGCCGAACTTCTCGAAGAGGCCGAGCTTGCGGCGTCGTCGGCGGCGCGCTATCCTCACGAGCTTTCCGGCGGGCAGAAGCAGCGCGCCGCGATAGCCATGGCCCTCTCCTGTTCCCCTGAAGTCCTGCTCGCCGACGAGCCGACGACGGCGCTCGACGTCGTGACGCAGGCCGCGATAATCCGCCTGCTGGAACAGCTGCGGCGCGAAAAAAATCTTACGGTGCTGCTCGTCACGCACGACCTGCCGATGGCGGCGTCGGCCTGCGAAGAGCTCTTAGTGATGAAGGATGGCGAGATCGTCGAGCGCGGAGAGCCGAAGCGGCTGATTTCGTCTCCCGAGAATGAACACACCAAGGCGCTCGTCGCCGCGATGCTGAGGAATGAAAGGCCATGACGGAAAACATCCTCGAGACAAAAGAGCTTGCCGTCGAATTCAGCCCGCGCGGCAAAAAGCGCATCCGCGCGCTCGACGGCGTCTCGCTGTCGCTCGCGCGCGGAGAAACGCTCTCCGTAGTCGGCGAATCTGGCAGCGGCAAGAGCACTCTGCTGCGGGCCGCTATGGCGCTGATTCCCACCTCCTCCGGCGGCGTGCTGCTCTTCGGCAGGGACGTTTCAAAGCTTTCGCCCGCGGAGCTGAAGGCGCTGCGCCGCCGTTGCGGTTACGTGCCGCAGGACCCTTACGGCGCGATCCCCCCAGCCCTCAGCGCGATAGAGGCGGTCGCAGAGCCATATATCATCGCCGGCGTAAAAAGTTCCGGAGAAGAGCGCCGCGAACGCGCGGAAAAAATCCTCTCCAGCCTCGGGCTGAGCGGAGAAAGGATATTGAACGCCCGCGCCGCCGGGCTCTCAGGAGGACAGCGCCAGCGCGTGGAGATAGCGCGCGCTCTTATGCTCGGGCCCGAGCTGCTGCTCTGCGACGAACCGACCTCGATGCAGGACGCCTCGACGCGCGGCGAGATAATCGACGCGCTCGCAAAGCGCGTGAAAGCCGGCATGTCGATGCTCTTCGTGACGCACGACCTGCTGCTCGCAGCACACGCGTCGCAAAAGATGATAGTCCTGAAGGACGGGAAGATATGCGAAAGGGGCGCGGCGCGGGAGATTTTATCTTCGCCGAAGCACCCCTACACGAGGGCGCTGATCGAAGCCCTGCCGAAGCTAAAATTTTGATTTTTAAGCGAGGAGCCCGGCATAATTTACAGACGGTTCTTTTCGCCCCACTCGCACATGCTGTCGAGAATAGGGATAAGCGATGCGCCGCGCGGCGTGAGGCTGTACTCCACCTTCGGCGGAATCTGCGGGTACTCCTCCCTGTGAACGAGCCCGTCCTTTTCCAGCTCCTTCAGCGTCGCGCTCAAAGTCTTGTACGATATGCCGTCGATATATTTTTTCATCTCGTTGAAGCGCACCACCTTGAAGAGCATCAGAACGTATAAAACCATCATCTTGTACTTCCCCTGAATCAGCGACATAGTATATGAAAAGCCGGTATCTTCAAGCTTCGAGTTGAGAATGCACTCTCCTGTCATGTCATACTCTCCTTAACGTTAGTATAAAACTTATATTATAGTATCGAACTTAAATGTGTGTACTTGCATCTTGGTAAATTCCAAATATAGTTATAGTACCGCCCGTTGAAAAAGTCAACGGACACGGCAAAGGGCGGGGGAGGCCGGCAGCCTTCTTCCGAACGGAAAAATAAATCAGCGATACGGAGGTCTTTGAAATGAAAAAAGATTTGAAAATCCAGCCCTATCTCTTTCCTATGCCTGTGCTTATGATAGCGACCTACAACGAGGACGGCAGCGTGGACGACATGCCTATGGCGTGGGGCGGCATCAGCAGCGAGAAGACGGTCTCGCTGAACCTCGGCGCCGGACACAAGACTTGTGAAAATCTGAAAAAGCGCAAAGCCTTCACGATAAGCGTCGCCGACGTGCCGCATCTTGAGGAAGCCGATTTCTTCGGCATCGCGTCGGGCAACGACACGCCGGACAAATTCGCGCGCAGCGGCCTGCACGCCGTCAAAAGCGCTAAGGTCGACGCGCCGGTCGTCGAAGAATTTCCTCTGACGCTTGAATGCAAAGTTATTGACATAAGGGAAGAAACGCCCGGCGACCTGCATGTGCTGGGCGAGATCGTCGGAGTACTCGCGGAGGAAAGCGTGCTCGACGAAAAGGGGCGCGTCGTCCCTTCGAAGCTGAACGCCTTCATATTCGATCAGTTCCAGTCCGGCTACTACGCGATCGGCGAAAAGGTTGGACAGGCGTGGAAGAGCGGCGCAAAATTGATGAAAAAATAACTTCCCGGCGAAGAGGGGCGGCTCGCCCGTCCGCCGTTAAAAGCGCGCGAAACGCGGCCGGCGAGAAAACCGTCCGCGTTTTTATCTTAAATACGGCTCAGCGCGGCTGCGCCCTCAGCGCGGCAAGCTCTTCGCAGACGCTGTCGCGCAGCCACATGCCGACGTCTGGCGTCGCGAGCATCTCTCTGTCGCCGTCGAGCGCTTCGACTATCTCGTCCGTGTCGAGCAGGTACTCTTTCCCGTTGACCACGTGGCGGTATTTCCAGTGGACGCGCGGCGAGCCCATCACGAGCGTCATGATCGTCGACGGCATATCGCCGAGCGGCGGCCTGTCGACGTTCGAATAGCGAAAGGTCGCAGTCACCGTCGTGCCGACGCCTACGGCAGAGTCGATGACGAGGGCGCCGCCGCAGAGTTCGGCCGACTGGCGCAGGAAGGGCAGCCCCATGCCGACGCGCCGCGTCGTCCTCGTCGTCGTGAAGGGATCGGTCACCTTAGCTACGAACTCCGGCGTCATTCCCCTGCCGTTGTCCTTTACCGAAAAGGAGAGCCAGTCGTTTTTCTCGTCCTCGTTTATCGTAATCTCCACGCTGTCGGCTCCGGCCCTCGTGCTGTTCTCCGAGATGTCCAGCACCGTCGCGGAAAGATCTTCAAGCATCGTCCTTCCTCCCTCTGCGCCGCGCCCTACGCAAAAACATCGCAGCGACGTTACGATCGGTTATGACGCAAGCGCGCGATTAATAGTATAATCATATCACGGCGTGCCCTTGTGGCAATTCTTGTTTTTTGTGGGGAGAATCGTTTTTTGATAAATATCGCAATTCACGGACATTTCTACCAGCCGCCGCGCGAAGACCCGATAAGCGGGGCCGTGCCGCGCGACGATGCCGCCGCACCCTCTCACGATTGGAACGAGAGGGTCGCGTCCGAATGCTACATACCGAACAGCTGCGCGAGGATACTCGGCGCGGACGGCCGCATAATCGCCGAAAAAAATAATTACGAGAAGCTTTCCTTCGACTTCGGCCCTACGCTGCACAAGTGGATAGAGGGCAGCGCGCCGGCCCTCGACGCGGCGATCACGCAGAACGGCGCGCGCGCGATCGCTCAGGCCTACAACCATATGATCCTGCCGCTCGCCAACGAGCGGGACAAGCGGACTCAAGTGCTGTGGGGCATCGGGGATTTTGCATACCGCTTCGGGCGGAAGCCTAAAGGCATGTGGCTGCCGGAGTGCGCGGTGAACGCCGAGACCCTCGAGGCGCTCGCTTCCTGCGGCATAACCTTTACGATTCTCTCGCCGCGGCAGTGCGCCGCCGTGACCACGGAAGAGGGGACGAGGAACGTCGCCGACGGCTTGGGGCTCGACGTCACGCGCCCCTACCGCTGCGAGCTGCCGTCGGGACGCTCGCTCACGATCGTCTTTTATCACGCCGGCATCGCGCAGGGCATAGCATTCGGCGGCATGTTGGACAACGGCGACCGCTTCGCAGAGGCTTTGCTCAACTCCGCCTCCGACGGCCCCGACCGCCTTCTGATCACCGCGACGGACGGAGAGAGCTACGGGCATCACCACAAGTTCGGAGAGATGGCGCTCGCGCGCTGCTTCGACATTCTGGAGCGCGACAAAAGGGCGGCGCTGCCCTCGATAGAGGAATTCCTCGAAACGCACCGCCCGACGGCGAGCTGCGTGATAAAGGAGAACAGCTCTTGGTCCTGCGCGCACGGCGTCGAGCGCTGGCGCAGCGACTGCGGCTGCCATACCGGCGGCGAAAAGGGCTGGAATCAAAAATGGCGAGCTCCGCTGCGCTCGGCTTTCGACAATCTCGCGAATAGCGTCGACGAGCTTTTCGAGGAGAAGCTGAGCGGGTACTGCGACCCGTGGCGGCTGCGCGACGACGCGATAGAACTTTACAAAAGCGGCAGAAGGCGCAGCGCCGAGGAGACGGGGGCGGAAAGGCGCGCGTTCTTCGCCGAGCGAATCGAAGGCGCCCCCGACGAAGTCTACGGCACGGCGGCCGCGCTCATCGAAATGCAGCGCATGAGGATGTTCATGTACACCTCCTGCGCCTGGTTCTTCAACGACATTTCCGGCGTAGAGACAAAACAGTCCATAGCCTACGCGCTGCGCGCCGCGCAGATCGCGGAGGAAATTTTCGGCAGAGACTTCACGACGCCGCTGCTCGCGGAGCTGAGAGAGACCCGCGGCAACACCTCCGCGTGCCCGGACGCAGGGACGATCGCGGAGCGCGACATACTGCCGCTCCTGAAACGGGGCGCAAAAAACGGCGAAAAAGCCCCCGAGCAAAAAACGGACGGATGGGAGAGGATAAAAAATATGAATCATAAAACGAACCTTGCCAACTCGCTTCTCACGACGCTGGAAACAGATCCGGCGTTCAAAAGCATAGCGTACTTCTCGATGGAAATGGCGCTCAAGCCGGAGATTCCGACATACTCCGGCGGCCTCGGAGTCTTAGCCGGAGACATCCTTAAGAGCGCCGCGGACCTCGGCGTGCCGATGGTGGGCATAACGCTGCTATACAGGCGCGGCTACTTCGCCCAGAAGATCGACAAGGACGGGCGCCAGCGGGAATACCCCGTCAACTGGAACCCGCGCGAATTTTTGACGCAGCTGCCGAACCGCGTATCTGTGACGATGAGCGGCCGAGATGTCAAGATCGGCGTCTGGTGCTTCACGCTGACCGGCATCGACGGCCATTCTCTGCCGATATACTTCCTCGACACCGACCTGCCGGAAAACAGCGCGGAAGACAGAGAGATCACCGCGGAGCTCTACGGCGGCGACAACAAATGCCGCCTCTGCCAGGAACTCGTCTTAGGCATCGGCGGGCTGCGCCTGCTCCGCGACATGGGCTACCGCAACATCACGACCTTCCACCTCAACGAGGGGCACGCGGGCTTCCTGACCCTCGAGCTGCTGCGCGAGCAGGGCTACAACGATATAGAAAAGGTGAAAAATCAGGTGATCTTCACGACTCACACGCCGGTAGTAGCGGGGCACGATTTCTTCTCTTACGACCTAATCAACCAGGTGATCGACGGCGGCGTCTCGCAGATTCTGCGCACCCACATCGGGGGCAGCGGCCTTTCGATGACGGACCTCGCGCTGAAGCTTTCCCGCTACGTCAACGGCGTCTCTCACAAGCACGCGCTCGTCAGCCGCGCGATGTTCAACGACGAATCGATAGACTGGGTCACGAACGGAGTCCACTCGACGACATGGACCTGCCCGAGCTTCGCGAAGCTCTACGACGCGCATATACCGGGCTGGCGCAACGACCCGTCGCGGCTGATGCAGGCGCTGCGCATACCTGACGAAGAGATATGGCGCGCGCACCAGGCTGCGAAGATGAAGCTGCTGGCCTTCGTCCTCGAAGAGACGGGGCTGCAGCTCGACTCCGACATCCTGACTATCGGCTTCGCGCGCCGCGCCGCGACCTACAAGCGCGCCGACCTTATATTCACCGACCTAAAGCGCCTCGTCGAGATAGCCAAAGGAAAGGTCCAGTTCATCTTCTCGGGCAAAGCCCACCCGCACGACGAACCCGGCAAGGACATAATACAGAGGATAAACAGGATATCGGAGGAGCTCGGTATGGAGCTGCCGGTAGTCTTCATAGAAAACTACAACATGGGACCGGCGAAGTTCATCGTCTCAGGCGTGGATCTATGGCTCAACACGCCGATACGTCCACGCGAGGCCTCCGGCACGAGCGGAATGAAATGCGTGCACAACGGGGTCATGAACTTTTCGGTGCTCGACGGCTGGTGGATCGAGGGCTGTATCGAAGACATGACGGGCTGGGCCATAGGCCCCGAGCCGACGGAGAACGCGCTCGTCGAATACGACGAGGCGGAGGATGCGACCGACCTCTACGGCAAGCTCGAACAGAAAATAATCCCGACCTACTACCACGACCGCAGAAAATGGATCAACATGATGAAGGCGGCGATAGCGATAAACGCGAGTTACTTCAACACGCACCGCGTCGTCCGCGAATACTGCGAGAAAGCTTACGGGACTCTGTTCCGCGGCCACTAAAATGGAAAAAAGCGTGATGAAGATACTGCACGTTTCGCCGGAATGCGCGCCTCTCGCGAAAAAGGGCGGCCTGGGCGACGTCGCCTACGCCCTGCCGAAGGCGCTGCGCAAAAACGGCGTGGACGCCCGCGTTCTGATGCCAGCGTGGCCCGGCGTGCTCGACGCGGCAAGAGATTTAGGCGCGCTGCGCTCGCGCCCGTTCGCGACGATCAGCGCCGCGCTCGACTGGCGCGTGCTCTCCGCGAAGCTGTGGCGCGCGACGATAGACGAACTCCCTATTTACATCCTTGAGAACGACAGGCTCTTCTCGAACACGGACATATATCCCGAAGAGACGAACGCCGAGAGCGCGGAGCCGATGATATTCCTTTCCTACGCGGCCTTCGAGCTGGCCGCCGCGGCTCACTGGAAGCCGCTGATACTGCACGCTCACGACTGGCCGGCCGCGATGATTCCCAGCGCGCTGCGCCATCACCGCCACTATTCTTCGATGGCTGGAGATTACGACACCGTCTACACGATTCACAACATGGCGCACCAGGGGCTCTTCTCGCCGGAATGTCTCGACGGCTGGGGGATCAAGCCGGAATCCTTCGTGCCCATGTCGGTCGGCTCTCTCGAATTTTACGGGCGCGTCAACCTGATGAAGGGCGCGATAGACAACGCCGAGGCGATCACCACGGTCAGCCCGCGCTACTCTTGGGACATCCAGACGAAGGAGGGAGGCTTCGGCCTCGACGGCGTGATGTCCGAAAACAAGCGCAAGCTTCGCGGCATACTGAACGGCATAGACTGCGACGTCTGGAACCCGAAGAGGGACAGGCTGCTTCCGGCGAACTTCGACGCGTCGGAGCTCGAAGGCAAAAAGATCTGCCGCGCCGCGGTGATGCAAAGATTCGCATGGGAGGACGACGGGCGTCCTCTGCTGGTATTCGTAGGACGTCTCACCGAACAGAAGGGCGTCGACATAATGCTCGGCGCTTTGTCCGAGCTCCCTAAGGAAAGCGTTTATGTTCTGATCATCGGTTCGGGCAGCGAATACTACGGCGGCAGGGTCGCCGAATTCGCCGCGGCTCACGCGGAGAACGTGAGGACCGTTACAGGTTTCAGCGAAGAAAAGGCCCACCTCGCCTACGCGGCCGGAGACCTCCTGCTGATGCCTTCCCTCTTCGAGCCGTGCGGGCTTTCGCAGCTCATCGCCTTAGCCTACGGCACGATACCGGTGGCGCGCGCCACCGGCGGCCTCTGCGACACCGTGATCGACGCTGACGGGACGGAGGAGGGCAACGGCTTCCTCTTCGCCGATTACAGCGCAGAAGAGCTGAGAGGCGCGATAAGGCGCGCTGCCGAGGCGATGAGGGACGCTGCGCGCTGGAAGATGATAATCAAAAACGCCATGTCGCGGGATTCTTCGTGGAACATTCCGGCAAAGGAATACGCCGCGCTCTACCAAGAGATCGTGGAATCCGAATAAAAACACGGGATATTTTACAAAAAGTCAGCGATGGTCAAAATTTAACATTGACAAACGCGGCGCATCGGTAATATTATTAAAAAATACAGCTGAGATTTATATATCTCGGCTGTGAAATGTAAATATAGATGAAACGCTATGACGGAGTTACGTTCACCGCAGATAAGTTTACAGAGAGCCGGCGCGCAGGTGAGAGCCGGAACCGAAGGGCGGCGATACGGTCTCGCTCCAGAGCGGAACCCCCTAAAGCTTCCGCTGTTAAGGGGTTACGGCTTGCGCCGCGTCAGAGGCGCCAATGAGGGGCCGCTTTTTGCGGCAATCAGGGTGGTACCGCGGTTAGTTTCAGTTTATTCGTCCCTGGGGCATGCTATATGCCCCAGGGATTTTTTAATAACGCAACAAAGGAGTGCAGGACGATGAAGAGAATAAGGTTGACGGATATCACGCTTCGCGAAGCGTCGCGCGAGGGAGGGGGCGCCCTCTCTTTCAAAGAGATAATAGAGATGTCGAAGATTCTCGACAGGTTGAACGTCGACGTGATAAGCCTCGCACCGATTGTAAACGAAAAAATAGATTCTCTGCTCGTTCGGACGATCGCGGCGGCCGTTAAAAAGAGCTCGCTTTCGCTTCCCGTCGGGCTCGCCGGCGAAGGTGTGAGGGGCGCGTGGGAGGCGATCTCCGAGGCCGTCAGCCCGCGCCTTTACGTCGAGGCGCCGCTCTCCACCGTGCAGATGGAATTCATATGCGGCAAAAAGCCCGACGCCGTTATGGAGATGATCGGGGAGCTCGTCCGCAAGAGCCGCGAACTCTGCGCCGACGTCGAATTCGCGGCGGCCGACGCCACGCGCGCCGAAGGCGAATTCCTCTACCAAGCCCTGCGCTGCGCTGTCGAAGCGGGAGCCGCGACCGTGACGATCTGCGACTCGGCCGGTCAGATGATGCCGTACGAATTCGGCTCATTTATCCGCGACGTTTATGAGAACGTGCCGGAGCTTCACGACGTGACGCTCTCGGTCAAATGCTCCGACAGCCTCGCGATGGCCGCGGCCGACGCGGTTTCGGCGGTGGCGGCCGGCGCTTCCGAGGTGGCCGTCTCCGTCGGCGGGGGCTGCGCGCCGTCGCTCGAAACGGTCGCCTCGATAATACGCGCACGCGGCGAGGAGCACGGCTACTACAGCAATATCAAATACACCGAGCTTCACCGCTCGATCGCGCAGATGAACTGGATATCGCGCGCGGAGCGCAGCGGCACGAGCGCCTTTGAGACCGGAATGTCGATCGGCGGGCCGACGGACGTCAAGCTCGACGCGAACGACGACATCGCGGCCGTGAACAAGGCGGCGCTGCACCTCGGCTACGAGCTCTCGGAAGAAGATATCGTGAAGGTCTACGACACCTTCAAGAACGTCGCGGCGAAAAAATCCGTCGGCGCCAAGGAACTGGAGGCGATCATCGCGACGAGCGCGCTGCAGGTGCCGCCCGCCTACGAGCTCGAAAGTTTCGTCATCAACAGCGGCAACATCATAAACGCGACGGCGAACATACGCTGCCGCCACAACGGCGAGGAGCGCTTCGGGCTTGCGGCCGGCGACGGCCCTATCGACGCCGCCTTCCTGGCGATCGAGCAGATAACGGGGCGCCACTACGAGCTCGACGACTTCCAGATACAGGCCGTCACCGAAGGACGCGAGGCCATGGGCTCGACGCTCGTCAAGCTGCGCTCGAACGGCAAGCTCTACTCGGGCAACGGCATCTCGACGGACATCATAGGCTCGAGTATCAGGGCGTATCTCAACGCGCTTAACAAGATTTCCTACGAGGAGAACAACGCACAATGAAACTTTCCTTTTCTACATTCGGCTGGCACGACCGGAGCTGGGAGGATTTCCGCACGGTGGCCGAGGACTGCGGCTTCGCCGGCATAGAAGTCCACAACATACGCGCGCCGAAATTCCTTGAGAAAAACAGCGTCTTCGACGCGGCGCGCGCGAACGCGGTGCATCGCGAGCTCGCCGAAGCGGGGCTTTCGATTCCCTGCATCGACGCTTGGCACAACATAGCGGACGCGGCGGCGTTCGAAGAGAACTGCGCCGAGATATCCGATTACATAAAGACGGCCAAGAGCCTGCGTATCCCCTACGTGCGCGTCGGCGCGAAGAAAACGGACGGTTCCGACGAAGAGGAGCGCGCCGCCGTCTTCGCGGTGATCGAAAGGATGCTGCCCGAGGCGCGTGAAGCGGGAGTGACGCTGCTGATCGAGACGATAGGAATATACTCCGACACGGACAAGCTCTGCGGCGTGCTGAACTCCTTCGCCTGCGACAACCTCTCGGCGCTGTGGGACGTGCAGCACACCTTCCGCGACGCGGGCGAAGCGCCGGAAAAGACCGTCCGGAACCTCGGCGCGCATATCAAGCACGTACACCTGAAAGACTCGGCGGTAAACGAAGATGGGAAGATGGAATACCGCCTCGTCTGCGAGGGCACGCTGCCGATCGGCGATATGATGCGCGCGCTCTACTCCCTAAACTACGACGGCTTCATATCGATGGAATGGAACCCCGAGTGGATGCCGGAGATCGAAGAGCTCGAGCTAATCTCTCTGCACTTCGTAAACACGATGAACCGCTTCGACAACCCGGCGCGCATGGTCAAGAAGCACAGGCTCTACGAGAACAGGCGCGGTACCGGGCTCTTCCCCTGGCAGAAAGACAGGCTGATAGAAAAGACCTTCGGGCAGCTGCTCGACCGCATCGTCGAGGAATTCCCCGACCAGTACGCCTTCAAATACACGACGCTGAACTACACGCGAACCTATTCTGAATTTCGCGACGACGTCGACGAATTCGCGCGCGCGCTGATTTCGCTCGGCGTCAAGGCCGGCAGCCACATCGCGATATGGGCGACGAATCTGCCGCAGTGGTACATAACCTTCTGGGCGGCTGCGAAGATCGGCGCCGTGCTCGTCACGGTGAACACCGCCTATAAGATTCACGAGGCGGAATATCTGCTGCGCCAGTCCGACGCTCATACGCTCGTAACGATCGAGGGCTACCGAGATTCAAAGTACGACGAAATAATAAAGGAGCTCTGCCCCGAACTCGGATACACCGAGCCTGGCAGGCCGCTCGCCTGCCGCCGCCTGCCTTTCCTGCGCAACGTGATAACCGTCGGCTTCAGTATGAAGGGCTGCCTGACGTGGGAGGAGGCCGTGGCGCGCGCGCATCTGACGCCGGCGGAGGAGGTCGCCCGCCTGGCTGCCGCCGTCGATGTCCACGACGTCTGCAACATGCAGTACACCAGCGGCACCACGGGCTTCCCGAAGGGCGTCATGCTGACACACTACAACGTCGTCAACAACGGCAAATGCATCGGCGACAGGATGGACCTTTCGACGGCCGACAGAATGATGATACAGGTCCCTATGTTCCACTGCTTCGGCATGGTGCTGGCGATGACCGCCGCGATGACTCACGCAGCGACTCTCTCGCCGCTGCCCTATTTCTCGACGAAGGCCTCGCTCGCCTGCATAAACCAGGAGAGGATAACCTGCTTCCACGGCGTGCCGACGATGTTCATAGCGATGATGGAGCACGAAGACTTCCAGAAGACGGACTTCTCGTACATGCGCACCGGCATCATGGCGGGAAGCCCCTGCCCGATATCGAAGATGCGCGACGTCGTCGAAAAAATGAATATGAAGGAAATAGTCATAGTCTACGGACAGACGGAGGCTTCGCCGGGCTGCACGATGAGCGACACCGGAGATTCGCTCGAAGTGCGCGTCGAAACGGTCGGACACGCGCTGCCGGAGGTCGAGTGCCGCATAATCCACCCGGAAAGCGGCGAAGAGCTGCCGGACGAGACGCCCGGGGAATTCGTCGCACGCGGCTACAACATAATGAAAGGCTACTACAAAATGCCCGAGGCTACCGCCGCCGCAATAGACGCCGACGGCTGGCTGCACACCGGCGACATAGCCTGCCGCACCGCGGAAGGAAACTACAAAATCACCGGGCGCCTTAAGGATATGATAATACGCGGCGGAGAAAACATTTATCCGAAGGAGCTCGAAGAATTCCTCTACACCCATCCCAAGGTGAAGGACGTGCAGGTGATAGGCGTCCCCGACGAGGGGTTGGGCGAGGAGATAATGGCCTGCGTAGTTCTGAAGGAGGGCGAAAGCGCGACGGAGGATGAGTTGAAAAAATACTGCCTCTCGAATATGGCGCGCCACAAATGCCCTCGTTACTTCGACTTCGTCGAAGAATTTCCGATGAACGCGGCGGGAAAGATCCTGAAATACAAGATGCGCGAAGAGGCGGTAAAGAAGCTCGGCCTGCAGGAGGCGGCTTCGATAAAGACCGCTTAGCCGGCGAAGGCGAAAATCCCGCCGCGCTGCGCGTGTGATTCGACAAAGACAGATAAAAAAACGGAATATTCTTTGAAATATCCGAAAAGGAGAAGCTTTCAATGAAAGATAAAAAACTCGTGATAATGGACGGCAACGAAGCCGCGGCCTACATCGCCTACGCGCTCACCGAAGTGGCGGCGATCTATCCGATAACCCCGTCGTCGCCGATGGCGGAAAAAACGGACGCCTGGGCGGCCGAGGGCAAAAAGAATATTTTCGGGCAGAGCGTATCGCTCATCGAGATGCAGTCGGAGGCCGGCGCCGCGGCGGCGGTCCACGGCGCGCTCGAAACGGGCGCTTTAGCCGCTTCCTTCACGTCGTCGCAGGGGCTCATGCTGATGATTCCGGTGTTCCACAGGCTCTCGGGGCAGCGCCAGCCGGCGGTGCTGCACGTCGCGGCGCGCACTGTCGGCACGCACGCTTTCTCGATCTTCGGCGACCATTCGGACGTGATGAACTGCCGTCAGTGCGGCCTCGCGATGCTCTCGACGGGGAGCGTGCAGGAGGTGATGGACCTGGCGGGAGTAGCGCATCTTGCGGCGATAAAGGCGCGCATCCCCTTCATGCATTTCTTCGACGGCTTCCGCACGTCGCACGAGATAGACAAAATAGAAGAGCTTCCCTACGAACTTCTCGACAAGCTGCTCGACAGAAAGGCGCTCGCGGACTTCCGCGCCGCGTCGCTGAACCCCGAGCATCCGACGATGCGCAGCACGGTGCAGAACCCCGACATCTACTTCCAGGTGCGCGAGGCTAACAACGGCTTCTACGACGCGCTGCCGGAGATAGTGGAAGACTATATGGACAGGATAAGCGAAGCTACAGGGCGCGAATATCATCTCTTCAACTACTACGGCGCGCCGGACGCCGAAGAGGTCGTCGTCGCGATGGGCTCCGTCAGCGGCGCGGCGATGGAGGCCGTAGACTGGCTCAACGCCCGCGGCAGAAAGACCGGCTACATACAGGTACACCTCTTCCGCCCATTCTCGCTGAAGCATCTGGCCGCCGCGCTGCCGGCGAACGTGAAAAGAATCGCCGTGCTCGACCGCACGAAGGAAATGGGCTCGAACGGCGGGCCGCTCTATCAGGACGTGTGCACCGCGGCTGTCGAGCTCGGCCTGCGTGACAAAACGATCGTCGGCGGGCGCTACGGCCTTTCGTCGAAGGACACCGACACGACCCAGCTCATCGCCGTATTCGACAACCTCGCGCTCAGCGAACCGAAAAACAACTTCACGATAGGCATCAACGACGACGTCACTCACCTTTCGCTGCCGCTCGGCGAAGCCGTCTATCCCGACGGCGAAAGGCAGATGTGCTTCAAATTCTGGGGGCTCGGCGGAGACGGCACCGTCGGCGCGAACAAAAACACCGTAGACATAATCGCGGGACACACGGACAAATACGGGCAGGCATACTTCGAATACGACGCGAAAAAATCCTTCGGCGTCACCATCTCGCATCTGCGCTTCTCCGACGAGCCCATCCGCTCCTCCTACCTCGTGAAGCGCGCCGATTTCATCGCGGCGCACAACCACACCTACGTCGAAAACTACGACATAGTCGGCGAGCTTAAGGAGGGGGGCACCATCCTCCTCAACTGCCCGTGGGAGGCCGGCGAGCTCGAGGAAAAGATTCCCGCCGACATCCGCCGCAAGCTGGCGCGGAAGAAAGCCAACCTCTACGTGATAAACGCGACTAAGATAGCCGAAAAGCACAAGCTGGGAAGCCACGTCAACATCCCGCTGCAGTCGGCCTTCTTCCACCTAACAAAGATAATCCCGCTCGAAGATGCGAAAAAATATATGGCCGACGCGGTGCGCAAGACATTTTTCGCGAAGGGCGACGAGGTCGTGGACAACAACATCGCGGCGATCGAGGACGGCGGCGCGATGCTCGTAAAGGTCGAGATACCGCAGAGCTGGCTCGACGCGAAGGACGAGCCGAAGAAAAAAATCCGCGGCGGCGCGCCGGCGATCGTCGAAAAGCTGCTCGACCCGATCAACAGGCAGCAGGGAGATTCCCTTCCGGTCAGCGCCTTCAAGGGCTACGAGGACGGCACGGTCGAGCTCGGGCTGACGGCGTTCGAAAAGCGCGCGATAGCGGTACACGTGCCGCAGTGGGCCCCTTCGCGCTGCATACAGTGCAACCGCTGCTCCTACGTCTGCCCGCACGCGGTTATACGCCCCTTCCTGCTGACCGGAGAGGAAAAGAAAAACGCGCCGGAGGGCTTTCTGACGATGTCGGCGATCGGTATGAAGGGCCTTTACTTCTCAATGCAGATAAGCCGCGACGACTGCACCGGCTGCGGGAGCTGCGTCGCCGTCTGCCCGGCGAAGGAAAAGGCCATAACGATGATCCCCATAGAAGAATCAAAATCTCTGCCGGAGCAGTGGGAGTACGCGCTAGCGCTGCGCGACAAGGAGGGCGTAGATCAGTGGAGCGTCAAGGGGAGCCAGTTCAAAACGCCGCTGCTCGAATTCTCCGCGGCCTGCGCCGGCTGCGGCGAAACGCCCTACGCCAAGCTGATGACGCAGCTCTTCGGCGACCGCGTCTACTGGGCCAACGCGACGGGCTGCTCGCAGGCATGGGGGGGCGCGATGCCCGGCATCCCCTACGCCAAAAACAAAGAGGGCAGGGGGCCGGCCTGGTCCAATTCGCTCTTTGAAAACAACGCCGAGTTCAGCCTCGGGATGTTCCTTTCGGTTAAACAACAGCGCGAAGCGCAGAAGCTGCGCGCGCTGGAACTTCTAAAATCAGAAATCCCAGCGCGGCTCAAAGGGGCGCTCGAAGAATGGCTCGCCGCCTTCGACGACTTCTCCGCTTCGGCGGCCGCGGCGAAGGAGCTGACCGCCGCGCTCGCAGCCGCGCCACAGGATGAAAAGGTCCGCGAGATGCTCGCGAACCGCGACCAGCTCTCCAAAAAGACCTTCTGGATGTACGGCGGCGACGGCTGGGCCTACGACATCGGCTTCGGCGGGCTCGACCACGTGCTGGCGATGGGCGAAAACGTCAACGCGCTGATCGTCGACACGGAGGTATATTCCAACACCGGCGGGCAGTCGTCTAAATCGACGCCTATCGGCGCGGTCGCGCAGTTCTGCATCAGCGGCAAAAAGGTCGGCAAAAAAGATCTCGGCGCGATGCTCATGACCTACGGCAACATCTACGTGGCGCAGGTCGCGATGGGCGCCGATATGAACCAGCTCGTAACGGCGCTGCGCGAAGCCGAGGAATACGACGGCCCCTCAGTCGTCATAGCCTACGCACCCTGCCTCTCGCACGGCATAAAGCGCGGCATGGGCTGCGCGCAGGAGGAGATGAAGCGCGCGGTCGCCGCCGGCTACTGGCTGCTCTACCGCTACGACCCGCGCAAGGAAAAGCCCCTAACCGTCGACTCAAAGGCGCCTACGATGGACTATGAGGAATTCTTGGAAGGGGAGGTCCGCTATTCGGCGCTCAAACGCACCTTCCCGGAAAACGCGAGGAAGTATTTCAAACGGGGCAGCGAAGAGGCCAAAGCAAAATACGCAAAATATAAGCGCATGGAAGAGAATCAATAAGAGCAATAAAGTAAATCATAATCGCAGGCAGAGCCGCGGACACGGCGCCGCCTGCTTTTGCCCGGCCGGTTCGTCAGTAATAGGTATCCATCTCTTTCCAGATATCCTCCAGCTCTTCCAAACGGTGGAGCGTTTTGGGGCCGAGATGTTCAGCTACCTCTATAAGAAGAGCGTTTATCAGCCCGATTGGGATCAATAAAGAATCTATATGCGCTATGTGTGAACACGGCGCGGTAACATAAATGTCAGCTTCTTTCAGCAGCGGACTACGCATAGAATCTGTGATCGCAGCTGTTTTGAAGCCGCTGCTTTTAGCAAAGGCAAGGCATTCCACAGTCTGTCTTGTATAACGCGGAAAGCTTATACCGATAATCAAACTGCTCTTAGGGGCCGCTGTAATATAATTGCCGAAATTATCGTACGAGGGAATGAAAATCTTAGGGAAAAACCACGAAAGATAATATTCCATATAAAACACAAGACAGCGCGCGCTTCTCAGTCCGATCAAATAGACGGCGTCCGCTTCGCATATCTCCGCAGCCATCCTTTTGATTGCCGCATCATTGCCGTTGTCGACGGACAAAGCGTTTTTTGTAAGTTCAAGGTCGCGGGCGATTATGTTGGCGACATAGCCGCCTTTGTAAGGTATCAGCTTATGATGCTGCAGTCGTTCCATCGTTGTCAACTGCTCCTGGGCTTCCAGCTGCAGCGATTTAATGAAATCGGGAAAATTCGCGTATCCGAGCGTGGTCGCCAGACGGATCGCTGAGGCTTCGCTGGAGCCGGAGTTATGCCCAAGCTCCGCCGCAGTCATGAAGATAGATTTCTCTTTGTTCATCAACATATAGGAGGCCACATTTTTCTGCGCCGAGGGTAGATTGTCCAGATTTTCGTTAATTTTCTGCCAGCTCAATTAATTCACCTGCCACAAGGAATCATTTTGTAATTTTACACATATTTCCATTATTATGCCATGTTTAAAATTCCCATATATCAATCTTCTGAAAAAATGGCGTTGCAGGTGTATACAGTGAATAGTCGGCTAAAATGCACTTGACAAAATTGACAAATGCGTTTATATATTTGCTGAAGGATTTCCTTCATAACACTGCAACAATATATTGAATTTATGAAGCATATCCTTCAATAATCATAAAAGAGGGGGATAATCATATGCATCAATATTTGTTTCCGCGCAGTTTTAAAACCAATTATTTAGAAGCCGACTACGGCGACGGGCTTTACATCTACGACAAAGCCGGCAAGAAATATTTGGACGGCTGTAGCGGAGCTCTCATATCAAACCTTGGACATCGCAATAAGGACATAATTGCCGCGGTGGAAAAACAATTCGCTAAGCTGGAATTCGCACATCCTTCGCGCTGGCGCACCGATATCGCCGAGGAAGCGGCGGCAGCGGTGGCCGAGACCGCTCCCGGCGACCTTGACAACGTCTGGTTTGTCAGCGGCGGCAGCGAAGCCGTTGAAACAGCCTTAAAACTGGCGCGGCAATATTATGTTGAACGTGACGGCGAAGGCAGCGGTAAGCATGTCACTATAGGCCGGTGGAACTCCTATCATGGCAGCACTATCGGTACTATGGCCGTAGCCGGTTCGATGGCGCGCCGAAGAATGTTTTTACCGTTGTTTAAAGAATCCCCCAAGATCCCCTCCACCTATTGCTACCGCTGCCATTTCTGTAAGCGGTATCCGCAATGCGGATTGCTCTGTGCCCACGCCCTTGAAGAAATGATCCAAATAATCGGGCCGCAGTACATATCCTCGTTCATTGCGGAACCGATCGTCGGCTCCACGGCGGGAGCCGTCGTTCCTCCTGACGAATATTGGCCTATGCTTCGCGAAATTTGCGACAGGTATGACATCCTTCTCATAGCGGATGAAGTGATGACCGGTTGTGGTCGTACCGGCAAGAATTTCTGTGTGGACCATTGGAACGTCGTACCGGATATAATCGCCACCGCTAAAGGCATGGCCGCCGGCTACATGCCAACTGGCGGTATCATCGCCAGGAACCATCTAATAGAGGCGATCAAAAACGGCAGCGGAGCTTTCATGCACGGGCACACCTATAACGGCAACCCAATGAGCGCTGCCGCCGTAGCCGCCGTATTTAGATATATGAAGGAGCATAAAGTCGTGGAGAATGCCGCGAAGATGGGAGAGCTGCTGGGAGCAGGACTGAAAAAGATCGGCGAAGGGAGCGCCATTATCGGCGAGGTCCGCGGTAAGGGGCTGATGTGGGGATTTGAGGTGGTAAAAGACAAAGCTTCGAAGGAACCTTTCGAGAAAAAACTCGCCGCCGCGAACGTCGTGACTAGGGCCTGTATTGAAGAGGGACTTATCATCTATCCCAGCAGCGGACAGATAACCGGAACCGGCGGAGACAACTTTATGATAGGACCACCGCTGGTAATCACCGAACCCCAGGTGAAAGAGCTATTAGAAAAACTGAAAGCCGGCATCGAAAAAGCGGAAAACGCTATCGCTAAGTAAGTACCGTGACCATATCTCTTTAAAGACACGCAGGTAATTTTTAATCCAGAAAGGGGATTACAGCATGAAGAGTAGCAGAATTCTAATAAGCATAGTTATTTCAGCGCTATTTGCTTCGGCGGCGTTTGCTACGACATTTGTGACGATCGGCTCCGGCGGGGTCGGAGGTACCTATTATCCGCTGGGCGGGGTGATGGCCGAGCTGCTCACGAAAGGAAACGTCGATATCAAGGCGACGTCGCGCTCGACGGCGGCATCAAAGGAGAACTGCCGTCTGGTAGCATCCAACAAAGCCCAGATAGGGATGACGATGGGGTCGACGCTCTATCAGGCATACACGGGGACAGAGGCATTCAAAGACGACGGCAAGCTGCCGCTTTTGACGCTGATGCATATGTATGCCGCGCCGCAGCACCTGGTAACGACGACCAGAACGGGGATCAAGAAATTTGAGGACATTAAAGGAAAAAGGGTCTCGCTCGGCGCACAGGGCGGGGGGGATCAGCTTCTCTCCCTGATGATACTCGAAGCGGCGGGAATGGACCCTGACAAGGACCTTCGCAAACAGCAGCTTTCGCAGCCGGAAGCGGTAACTGCGCTTAAAGACGGGAATATCGACGCCGCCTTCTTCAACTTCGCGGTCCCCGGCTCCGCGGTCATGGAGATCGCGGCCGTCCGCGACGTGGTGCTCATACCCCTCCCCGATGACGTGATCGCGAAGGTCACGAAGAAGCACCCGTTCCTCATGCCCTATACGATAACCAAAGGCTCATATTCAAAGCAAGATCTGGATGTCAAGACAATCGCCGACGGTAATTTCCTCGTCGTGAACGAGAGGCTGCCGGAGAAGGCGGCATATGATATGGTGAAGATATTCATCGAGAAAAAAGAGGATATCATGAAGGTGACGCCGCAGGCAGTAGATTTTACTCCGCAAAAGTCTGGAGTCGGCATCATCCCGTTCCACAAGGGAGCGGCCAAATACTTCAAGGAAAAGGGCATAAGCGTAGAAACGAAATAACCATCAGCAGATGGGGCATAGGGATGTCAATATCTTCCCATGTCCCATCTAATAAAGCTGAAATCATGCAAAGCCCTTGAAAAGCATTGGTATCGCTGGATTTATCTTATTTACAGCCGACACTGATTTAGGAGGTTTGATTTATGACTGACGACTCAGGCAAAAAAAGCACTCCTCGCACAGAGACCGAAAGAGTCATCGTCTTTGACCCGGAAGAGAGCAAAAAAAGGATGCTGTCCGGATACCAGTACTATTTGGTTGCCGGGATTGCAATAATCGCTTCCATATTCCACCTTTATACGGCGGCTTTCGGACTTTTCGACGCAATGACACAGCGATCGTGGCACTGGATGTTCATGGGTTCACTCCTGTTCCTATGTTATCCAATGTCGCAGAAACGCGGCTCAAAGACTAGAATAGAGTGGCTTGACTGGATACTGGCAGGCGCGCTCGTCATCGGATGCGCCAACATTCTCTACAATTACGAGGCAATAGCTCTGCGCGAAGGGGCGGCGATACCCTCAGATATCTATATAGGTATAATAATGGTTTTCCTTGTCATTGAAGGCACACGTCGCTCGATGGGATGGCCGCTGCCTATAATGGCCATCGTCGCTATACTCTATGGCATATTTGGTCCTTATATGCCGGGCATTCTGGCACACGGGGGATTCAATCTAGATGAATTGGCGCCGTTTCTTTATCTGAGGACGGACGGTATTTTCGGTGTTCCTCTCGGAGTATCCGCCTCATTCATATTCCTGTTTATTCTCTTTGGAGCGTTCCTCAGCTCGTCAGGAGCCGGGCAGTTCTTTATAGACCTTGCCGTCGCGGTCGCCGGAAGGAGTCAAGGGGGGCCCGGTAAAGCCGCCGTTGTCGCAAGCGGCCTGATGGGCACCGTATCTGGGAGCTCATGCGGAAACGCCGTCACCACCGGTGCATTTACCATCCCTCTTATGAAACAGGCAGGATATAAATCTGAATTCGCCGGGGCCATCGTCGCCTGCGCATCAACGGGAGGACAGGTAATGCCCCCGGTCATGGGGGCGGCGGCCTTCGTCATGGCGCAATTCCTCGGCGTATCGTATTGGGAGATCGTCGTCGCAGCGGCGATACCGGCAACCCTTTACTTCATTTCCATAATGGCAATGGTCCATTTCCGGGCTGGGAAAAAACGTATGGCACGTCTCGATAAAGACAACTTACCCAAGGTGAGCACCGTCCTGCGTAAAGGCGCGCATCTGCTGCTGCCGATAGTGGCGCTGATAGTATTTCTCGCGACAGGCTATTCACCGACTATGGCCGTCTTCTGGTCGATCATCGCGATAATAGTTTTCTCGTGGCTCGGAGATAAGGAGCACCGCATGACTCCCAAGAAGATCGTCGCGGCGCTGATCTCCGGCGGTACGGGAGCAATAGAGGTGGCGGCCGCCTGCGCCTGCTCCGGCATCGTCATCGGGGTCATCGCCATAACAGGAGTGGGTCTGGCATTCTCTTCGTTTGTTCTCAGTCTTTCATACGGGATCCTTCCGCTTGCGCTCATTTTGACGATGATAGGCTCGATCATACTGGGAATGGGGGTCCCTACAACGGCACAGTATATCATCACCTCGACCTTGGCTGCCCCGGCGCTCGCACAGATGGGGGTCCCGATGATGTCGGCGCACCTTTTCTGTCTATACTTCGGAGTATTGGCAGACGTCACGCCGCCTGTGGCGCTGGCCACCTACGCGGCTTCCGGCATTGCCAAATCCAACCCCATCAAGACCGGATTCACGGCGCTCATCACAGCAGTCGCCGGCTTCCTGGTCCCTTTCATGTTCGTCTATAATCCCTATCTGCTCTTACAGGGAGACGCGCCGCATGTACTGATCGGCTGCGTTACGGCGCTGATCGGCATTCTGGGGCTGTCGGCCGGGGTACAGGGATATCTGGTCAACGACCTCAATATCGTCGAGCGGCTATTTCTGTTCTGCGTTCCATTTCTGATAATATATCCGACCCTGATGAGCAATCTGATCGGCGTCGCGATAATCGCGGCAATCTATATGACGCAGCGGATCAATCTTAAGAAAAAGGACCTTGCAAGAAAAGGAGGAATCTCGTAATGCCTAAAAAAATCATTAAGCCTGTGCTCTCCGCACAGGAGGCCGTGAAATGTGTAAAGAGAGGAGACTCCGTTATGGTCGGCGGCTTCAACTATGGCGGTATCCCCTACACGCTTACGGACGCACTTTACGACCAAGGGACGGATCAACTGACGCTGATATCCAACGATACAATCTACGAATTCTGCGGACAGGGAAAACTTGTGGCCGGCGGGCGCTGCAAAAAGGTGATCGCATCCCATGTGGGGCTCAACAAGACGACAGGACGCCTCTTCCACGAGGGAAAGATGGAGCTTGAGCTCTTCCCCCAGGGGACTTATGTCGAGAAGATCAGAGCAGGCGGAGCAGGGCTTGGAGGATTTCTCACTCCTACCGGCGTCGGCACTGTGGTCGAAGATGGGAAAAAGGTGCTTGAGGTAGGCGGGAAAAAATATATTCTCGAGCTGCCGCTCACGGCCGACGTTGCCTTAATAAGGGCTTTCCGAGCCGATCGTATGGGGAACCTTACTTATACTGGGACGAACAAGAACTTCAATCCAACGATGGCAACTGCGGCAAAGATCGTGATCGCCGAAGTGGATGAAGTTGTGAATGTCGGTGAACTGGATCCCAACAATATAGCGACACAAGGCATCCTTGTGGACATGCTGGTACTGAAAGGAGATTCTGTCTATGCTTCCAGAACTTGATGAAAAGCTTGTCAGAGAGCGCATAGCAAAGAGAATAGCTATGGAATTCGAGGAGGGAGAGGTGGTCAACCTCGGCATCGGGATCCCAACTCTTGTAGCTGATTATATTCCGGAGGGAAAGCACATAATATTTCAAGCTGAAAACGGAGCCATCGGAATCGGACCGCCGCCGGCCGTTCCGAATTACAAATGTATCGGGGCCGGGGGGCGCTTTATCAGCCTGCTGCCAGGAGGGAGCTTCTTCTCAAGCGATATCAGCTTTGGACTTATCAGGGGAGGGCATGTCGATGCCACCGTACTGGGGACGCTGGAAGTAGACCAGAGGGGCGACCTCGCGAACTGGTGGATTCCCGGCAAAAGCGTGCCGGGAATGGGAGGGGCGATGGATCTTGTCGTCGGAGCCCGGCGGGTCTATGTGGCGATGACCCACGTCACAAAGAAAGGCGCTCCTAAAATATTAAAAAAATGCACATTGCCGCTGACGGCGGTAGGCGTTGTGGACATGATTGTTACGGAATTCGCCGTCTTTACGATAAAGGACGGAAAGGTAACACTGATAGAGATAGCTCCTGAGGTTACGCCGGAACAGATAAGGGAGAATACGGAAGCTGACTATGAGGTAGCGGAAGAACTTGGCGTTTATCGGGGATTGGAGGTCGTATAAATGGAAAAGGCTGTGATTTTAAGCGCATGCCGTACGGCTGGAGGGAAATTCGGAGGACAGTTCAAAAACTTTTCCGCTACGGATCTGGGAGCGGCCGCGCTCAAGGAAGCCGTTCTTCGCTCCAGCGCGCCGCTTGAATCGGTGGAAGAGGTCATTCTGGGCAACGGTTGGCAGGCCGGAGTGGGAGCCAATCCGGCGCGTAACGCAATGTATAAGGCCGGGATCCCCGTAAATGTTCCCGCCTTTACCGTCAATATTCGCTGCGGTTCGGGGCTGCGCACCGTAATGCTGGCCGCCGACAGGATACGCCTCGGCGACGCGAAGGCGATTCTTGCCGGCGGCATGGAGAGCGCCACCAACACCCCCTACCTCCTGCCAAACGCCCGCTGGGGGTTCCGAATGGGTAAACAGGAGGCGCTTGACGCATTGCACGCCGACGGTTTTCAGTGCCCGCTGGCAGGCGCGCTCATGGGAGAGATAACAGAGGATTACGTTATACCAGAGTTTTCCATTACGCGCGAAGAGCAAGACGAATTTTCATATTACAGCCATAAAAAGGCGGCGGCGGCCATAGAGCAGAGATTGTTTAAAGATGAAATTGTACCTGTTATCCTGAAGGATAAGAAAAAAGGCGAATTGACCCTGGATACGGACGAAATACCGCGCAGGGACATTTCGCTGGAGGCTTTGGCTAAATTGCCGACAATATTTAAAAAGGATGAAGGTACGATAACGGCTGGTTCAAGCTCAGCACTTTGCGACGCCGGAAGCGCGGTGTTCGTCGCCGGAGCCGGATGGGCAAAGGCGAACGGCCTCAAACCGATGGCCGAAATAATGAGCTACGCCGTGACGGCGACAGACCCGCAGCATTTCCCGATCGCTCCCGTGGATGCGATGCAAAAGGCGCTTGACAGGGCCGGAATGAGCATAAAAGAGATGGAGCTGATCGAACTCAACGAAGCTTTCGCGGCCCAGGTGATAGCCTGTCATCGCAAAATACCATTTGAGATGGAGCGGCTCAACATACACGGAGGAGCCATTTCGCTGGGACATCCCATCGGGGCCAGCGGTGCGAAGATATTGACGACGCTGATATACAGCCTCATCCATCAGGACAAAGAAGTAGGCATGGCCAGCGCCTGTATCGGCGGCGGGCAAGCTGTGGCGATGATAGTCAGGAGAATAAAATGAGCCAATAGAAGAAATAACTAACTACTCTCTCCGGCGGCTCCTTCCTCTATAAAGGCAGGAGGGAGCCATAAACGTTATTTTCCTTGCCGCCAACCTGCCTCTAAGTCAGCCGGCGCTACCAAAAGCAAGAAAGATGACACTGTACGTAACATGGAATACCAAAGTGACTTAAGGTTATACGTGACGGAGGTTTGTCGCAGGCGCCTCTTAGCCTCTCTGTCTTTAGCGATTTTTGCCACAGCCCGGCCGGAACGAGGACGGCTTTTCGCAGCTGCTAATCCCTCTGTCACGATGTAAGGTCTATAAGGCAACCTTCGGCGCCGATTCGCGGCCCCGTAGGCATCCACTGCTCCTTTGGTGGAGAAGGCGGCTCTCCATCGCCCCAAGCCGAAGAGTGCCCTACGCAATGGTTTAGAATCTTTATTATCCTTTTCTCGTGCAGATGGGCAATATAACCACGCCGGTAGGCTCTAATATTTTCCTGGTGACGAGGCTTGTTGACAGGAGCATAGGCTTCATCTCAACTCAATGCCGGTGCTGCCATTTATGTGATAATCATGCTGTTTTCTTTCCTGCTGGCAATATTTCCTAATTTAATGGTGAAGCGAGGAAAAGCCCGGCGTACGCCAATTTTTTAGCGAACGGGGCCGTTGTGGTTTTGCGGCATCCCGTTCGGTTTTTGGTCTATTGCTCCGTCATGAGTACGGTTTTTACATCAATCGGCGCCGCGGCTGATGCTAACTCAAGTATAATATGATATGCTAACCTATATAGCACGACGGGACGCGTGCGTCAGGGGGATGATATTTTTTGAGTTCCGACATAGCCGGTAGTATTATCCTGCTCGCGGTGCTTATGGTGTTTTCGATGTATTTTTCGATGACGGAGACATCCATCACGGCGGCAGGCAAAGGAAAGCTTCTGGCGATGGCCGACGACTACCCGCAGAGCAGGAACGGCTTCCTGTGGCTCGCGGACAACATCGCCAAAGCGATAAACGTTACCCTCATCGGAAACAACCTTGTAAACATCGGCGCTTCCGCCGCGGCGACCTCCGTCGCGATATCCCTGTTCGGCGCCGCCGGGCCGTTCTTTGCCGTCGCGGTGATGACGGTGCTGATCGTCATCTTCTGCGAAATCCTTCCCAAAAACATCGCGATCGCCAAGAGGGAGGGCGTGCTGCTCATCTGCCTGCCCTTTCTGCGCGCGCTCAACTTCCTGCTCACTCCCGTTACCTTCCTGCTTCAGACGATTTTGAAGGCCATAGGCAAGGTAGTCGGGATGGACCTCGTATCCTACAGCTCTCTCATTTCGCGCGAGGAGATAGACCACATCGTCAGAGAGAGCGGCGCGACAGGCGGCCTCGAGGAGGGCGAGCGCAAGATGATTCACGGCGTCATCGCCTTCGAAGACACGCGCGTCTCCGAAGTAATGGCGCCGCGCACGGACATGTTCGCGATAGAAGAGGGCGACGGGACGGAGGAAGCTGTGAAGATATTCCTCGAAAGCGGGCACTCGCGCATCCCGGTCTACAAAGAGGACCTCGACAACATCACGGGCATCCTCTACGCGAAGGACCTCCTCGCGCCCCTCGCACACGGAGACAGGGACATCACGATAGGAAAGATCATGAGGAAGCCCCTTTACGTCCCTGAGACGATGAAAACGGACGAGGCCCTCGACATCATGAAAAAATCTCGCAAGCACTTGGCGATAGTCGTAGACGAATACGGCGGGACGGCGGGAATCGTCACGCTTGAAGACCTGATCGAAGAGATAGTGGGCGATATCCAGGACGAGTACGACAAGGAGACGCCGGAAATAATAAAGGAGGGCAGGGACGCCTACGTCGTGCAGGGACAGGTGAACCTTGAGGACCTGGCCGAAGCGCTGAATTATCCGTTCGACACGATATTCGAGGACGTGGACACGCTAGCCGGCATGATTCTTGAGATCACCGGCAACTTCCCGTCGAGCGGGCAGGTCGTAAAATACGGCCCGTGGGAGATAAAAGCGCTCAATGTGCAGAACCACCGCATACTCGAAGCAAAGATCAAATACGTCGGGGAAGAGGGAGAAGATGAGGGCGAAAGGCAGCCGGAGGGGCGCTGATCCCTTCCTGCTTCCGACGCCCTTCGCAGGCTTATGAAGAAACTTCTTATAGCCTTCGCCGTGCTCCTGTTCATAGCTTTAGTGATCGTCACAGCCCGCGGGCGCATATCCTTCGGCGGCAAGACGGAAGAGGCCGACGGCGAATACTTTCGCCTGGGCACGATAGTGCGGCTTCGCCTCTTCGGCAAAGATAAAAAATTTCTCGAAGGCGAGCTCGAGCGGGCCGACGCTGAGATCGCGCGCCTTGAGGCGCTCTTTTCGGCGAACGCCGCGGATTCGGAGGTGCGCCGCGCCGGCGGCGAATGGGTCAGGGTCTCCCCCGAGACATACGAGCTCCTGCGGCGCGCGCTGGAAATCGCCGAAGAAACGAACGGAGCTTTCGACCCAGCGATAGGTAGGATAACGGGCCTCTGGAAGATAGGCACGGAAGAGGCGCGCGTGCCGGGCGCGGAGGAAATCCGCGCGGCGCTGCTGCGCTGCGGGTATAGAAATATTTCCCTAAAAGAAGAAGATGGCGCGCGCTTCATAAAGCTCTCAAAGGGCGCACGCATCGACTTAGGCGCTATAGCTAAGGGACGAGCAGCGGACATTTTGGCGAAAAAGCTATGCGAAGACGGCGTAAAGAGCGCGCTTATCGATCTCGGCGGCAACCTTGCGCTGGTCGGCGCAAAGCCGGACGGAAAAGCGTGGCGGCTGGGGATTCAAGACCCGGGCAAAGCCCGCGGCGAATATTTCGGCGTCGTCGAGACGTCGGACGGCTCGGTCGTAACCTCTGGCCCCTACGAAAGATTTTTTGAAAAGGAGGGCGTCCGTTACCACCACATCTTCGATCCGGAGACGGGGTATCCGGCAAAATCAGAATTTTCGTCCGTCACTGTGGCGGACAGAGATTCGACGAAGGCCGACGCGCTCTGCACCGCCTTCTTCGTGATGGGGCGCGCGCGCGCGGAAAAATATCTTGAAAAGCACAAAGAGATCGCCGCTATATTCCTGCTGGACGGCGAAAATAGGATATTGATAACGGACGCGGCGCGCGGGCTCTTCACGCCGAGCGACAAATCATTCTCCCTCGAGAGCATCGGGAAAGGGAAGAAATGAGGCGCGGAGACAAAATCATGGCCGCCGTCACCGCCGCCGGCTCTATTATGATGATCGCGGGGGCGCTGCTTCAGCAGAGCGGCGGCAAAAGCGCGGAGGGTAGCAAGACGGCCGAGATACTCGTCAACGGCAAAAGGGAGTACGTCGTCCCGCTGAATAGGCCGCGCGAGTTGCTGATAGAGACGCCCGAGGGCTTCAATATAATAAGGATCGACCGCGGCGGCGCGGCGATAATCTCCGCGGACTGTCCGGACGGCGCGTGCATGAGGATGGGACGCATAACGAAAGAAGGAAGCGGCGCGGTCTGCCTGCCGCACCGCGTAGTCGTGCGGATCAAGGGAGCGGGCAGGGGCAAGGTCGACAGCGTGAGCTGGTAGAGCGCGGAGGCTTCGAAGGCGATGAAAGCTTGAACAAAACACGAAGAATCGTTTTGACGGGGCTCTTTACGGCCTGCGCCTTCGCGGTCAACATGGCGGAGAGCGCGCTGCCTATGCCGCTGCCCGGAGCCAAGCTCGGACTCGCTAACGCGGTGGCTCTCTGCGCTCTCGTGCTGCTCGGCACGAAGGAAGCCTTCTGCGTCACCGTGCTGCGCGTCACGCTGGCGTGGCTGGCGAGCGGGAACCTCTTCTCCTTCGCGTGCAGCATCTGCGGCGCCGTGCCGGCTGTCGCTGCGATGGCTCTGCTTTATAAAAAATTCGGCGCGGAATTCTCGCTGCCGTGGATAAGCGTCGCCGGCGCGTGGACCTTCAACGCCGGACAGGTCGCCGTAGTATCATATATAGTAGGAGACGCGAGAATCGCCTTCTACATCCTGCCGCTCTTCGCGGCCGGCACCGCCGCCGGCTGGGCGTCGGGGCTTCTCTCGCGCAGCGTATGCAGAAGAATTGGAGGAGACAAAATTGAAAATTTCCATTGACAAAGATATATTTGAAAACTTTCCCGAAGCTAAGATAGGCTGGCTCCGCGCCGTGATAACGAACGGAAAGGGCTCGCCGCGCGTTGCCGAGATGAAAAAAAATCTTAAAAGGCGTCTGGAGGAGATAGGGCTCTCCGCCGACACGGTCGCGCAGCACCCCGACATCCGCCGCTGGCGCGAGACGTTTTCGAAGATGGGCGTCAAGCCGAGCAAATACCGTTCCTCGATCGAAGCGCTGCTGCGCAGGATATTCAAAGGCGACCTGTGGAGCGTCTCGGACGTCGTCGACTGCTACGACTGCGTATCGGCGCTGAACCTGCTTCCAATGGGGGCACACGACATGTCGAAGCTGCGCGGCGATATGACGCTGCGCTACGCGAAGGAAGGAGAAAAATTTTATCCGCTCGGCGCCGGCGACAGCATCGTCGAATGCGGGGCGAAACAGATCGTCTACGCGGACGGTGAAAAAATCTGCTGCTGGCTCTGGAACTACCGCGACACACGCGACGCTTCGGTCGACGAGGAGACTAAGGAAGCCCTATTCATCGTCGACTGCGCTTTCGAAAACGAATGGCGCAGCGTAGAGGAGGGGCTCGCCGCTCTCGCGTCCGAGCTTACGCAGATCGGCTGCACCGTGAAAAAAAGCGGCGTTGTAAGCGCCGCAGAGCCTGAAATGGAAACGGAATAAATGGCTAACACCGGCTGCTGCGGCGCCGACTGCGGCGCCTGCGAAGCGCGCCGCGCGACAGTGCGCCGCGACGCCGAGGCGCTCGCGAAAATAGCAGCCGAGCAGGAGAGCGAAGGGCACGGCTCATTCATACTCCCATCGCGGCTGCGCTGCAGCGGCTGCCTCGCGCCCGGCGCGAAGAGCGTGAGCTGCCTCGAGTGCGCGATACGCGAATGCGCGCTCGCAAACAAAATCCCGCACTGCGGCTTCTGTCCCGACTTCCCCTGCCGGCTCGGAGACGCCGTCTGGGAAGCCGTGCCGGAGTACAAACACAACATAGAAGTCCTGAAAAGCCGCTGATTGGAATAAAATTATTATACCGACGCGGCGCTCTAAAGGACAAAACCGGGGACCAGTGTCGAGGGGCGACGGGCTTATCCGAGACGCTCTTTTATTTCAGCGGGCGTCGGCGCAATCACTCCCCGCCTTCGGAGGGAGCCTGCGGTTTTTCCGGGCGTCCGCTTACTATGACGAGCGCCGCCGCGCATATAGCTATTGAAAGCAGAGAGCCGGCCGGAGCCGCCAGCCCCATCGGAAAGAGCGTGTCTGGAAAATATTTCGACGCGAGGTAGGCGAGGGGTATGCGCGCGCAGACGATCGAAAGCATGTTGTGCAGGAAGGAAACGCCCGGAAGCCCGCACGCGCAGAAGTAGCCGCTGAAGCAGAAGTGGACCCCGGCAAGGAGGCAGTCCCATACGTAGCCGCGCAGGTACTGCCCGCCGAGCCGCACGACCGCCGCGCTATCGGAGAAGAGCGCGACCGCCGGCTCCGCGAGAAATTGCATTATAATTGCGGCCGCCGCGCCGAACGAGACGTCGATCAAAATGGCGTACCAAAGGGCGAGCCGCGCACGTTCGGGCTTGCCGGCGCCGAAATTCTGCGACGAAACGACCGAGACTGTCGAGAGCATCGACGACGGCACGAGGAAGAGGAGGCAGATCATCTTTTCAACTATGCCGACGGCGGCCGCGTCGTTCAACCCTCGCCTGTTCGCTATCACCGTGATCACTATGAACGCTATCTGTATAAAGCCGTCCTGCAGCGCGACCGGGACGCCGAGCCGCAATATCTTCCGAAGGATTTTTTTCTGCGGCCTGAGCTCCTTCGGCGAAACGTGCAGCCCCGTCTTCATCCTCCTGACGAAGGCGAGCGAAACGATCACGCTCAGCGTCTGCGCCAGCGTCGTGCCGAGAGCCGCACCGGCCGCGCCGAGGCCGAGCCCCCCGATGAAGAGATAGTCGAAGGCGATATTCGCCGCGCAGGCGACCGCGACGAAGTACATCGGGCTCTTTGAATCGCCGGTCGCGCGAAACACCGAGCTGATGACGTTGTAAGCCGTTATGAAGGGAACGCCGATGAAGCAGATCGTGAGGTACGAGGCGGTGCCCGGCGCGGCGTCGAGCGGCGTCGACATCAGGGAGACGATAGGCTTCACACAGACGAGCAGAAACGCCGTGATAACGAGCGAGAGCGCCATGAACATCGTGACGGTGTTGCCGACCTCGGCCGACGCCCGTCTTTTATCGCCGGCGCCGATCGAGCGCCCTATCATCACCGTAGAACCCATAGCCAACCCTACGATCATCACCGTCAGCATATGCATGACCTGACTTCCGACAGAAACGGCGGTCGTGCTCTCTACGCCGTTGAACTGGCCTATTATAAAGAGGTCCGCCATGCCGTAAAGAGTCTGAAGAAAGTAAGAAAGCAGATAAGGCAGTGAGAAGTATACGATATTTTTGAATACGCCGCCCGTCGTTAGATTCTTTTCCATAGAGATCCCGCGCCCTTCGTTCGATTTATTCTATCGTAAACCCTATAATAATCACAGAGTCAAGGGGTAAAATAAAAAATTCACACGCGGTTGCGCGAGCCCGCCGACTGCGCGCCGCAGAAAGCTTCCCGGCCTCCCTTCGCGCCGGGCCGGGCGAGGAGCGTTTTGGGATTTCCCGCAGCGTAAAAATAATTTTTCTTCTGCTTTTACGCTTTCTTACTGTAACGATTAGTGTTACAATGAAATTAGTAAACTATAATTATTTTGGTTTGGAAGTGATGCTATGAAAAAAACGATATTGCTGACATTCTCGCTGATATTTATGGCCTGCGCGGCGGCCTTTATGCTGCGCGCCGCGACTGCGGCGGACGACAACGGAGAAGCCAGGGCAAAGAAGGAGAGAGAGACAATGGTTAACGACCCGACATATGTCAAAAAAGATGGCGAGGCGATCATTTACCTCGCCGGCGGCTGTTTCTGGGGGATGGAGAAATACATGGAGGGCATCCCGGGGGTGCTCGACGCCGTTTCCGGCTACGCCAACGGCAGGACTAAAGAGCGCGTGAGCTACGAGCAGCTCTGCGCCGGCGGCACCGGCTATAAGGAGACGGTGCGCGTCGTCTACGATCCTTCGAAGGTCTCACTTGAGACTCTGCTCTTCGCCTTCTTCAAGGTAGTCGACCCAAGCGTGCGCGACCGTCAGGGAAACGACGTCGGCGCTCAGTATCAGACGGGCGTCTTTTACACGGACGCCGCAGCGGAGGCCGTCGTCAGGCGCGTCGCCGAAATCGAGAGGCGGCGCGCGGCAGGCGGCTTCTATGTGCTTGTCGAGCCGCTGCGGATATTCCACGAGGCGGAGGAATATCATCAAAACTATCTGACGAAGCACCCGAACGGCTACTGCCACATCTCCCGCGAGGAGATGGAGGAGGCGCGGGGGATAAAAATCGACGCCGCCCCCTATCGGAAGCCGGCGGACGACGAATTGAAAAAGAGGCTGACGGAGCGGCAGTACGCGGTCACGCAGAAGAACGGCACCGAGCCGCCTTTCGACAACGAGTATTACGACAACCAAGAGCGCGGCATCTACGTCGACGTCGTCACCGGCGAACCGCTCTTCTCCTCTAAGGACAAATACGACAGCTCATGCGGCTGGCCGGCCTTTACGAAGGGACTCGACGACGGCGCGCTGGTCTACAAAGAGGACGCCTCCTACGGAATGCGCCGCACCGAGGTACGCAGCCGCGCGGGGGATTCGCACCTCGGACACGTCTTCACCGGCGACCGCGAGTCGCCGAACGGCGTGCGCTACTGCATCAACAGCGCCGCGCTGCGCTTCATCCCCTATGAGGAGATGGACAAAGAGGGATACGGAGAGTTCAAGAAGTACGTGGAATGAGGACTGCGGGCTCCTCCGCCGCGCCATGTTTTGCCTGGGACATTGGGCGCGCGGGAAATAATTTACTGAAAAAGGCGGCCAAATCGCAGCGCTGCCCGGCCGGGAGAATAAATATGGCGGAGGCGGATAATATGTGGAAGATGCCTGCAAGCATTTTCAACGACGTTATAGGGCCGGTGATGCGCGGCCCTTCGAGCTCGCACACGGCGGCCTCGGCGAGGATAGGCGAGATCGTCCGTCAGTCCGTCGCGAACGAGCCGCTGCGTGCATTCTGCGACTTCGACGTCAACGGCTCTCTCGCGGCGACGCACGAGGGGCACGGCACCGATATGGGCTTCATATGCGGGCTGCTCGGCAAAAAGCTGACCGAAGAGGGCGTGGACGACTACCGGCGGCTCGCCGAAAAGGCCGGAGTCGGCGTGGAGTACCGCGTCTTCGACTACGGCGCCTCTCATCCCAACAATTACAGGATAGAGCTGTGGGGGCGCGGAGGCGAGCATCACAAATGGAACGGCGTATCCTCCGGCGGCGGCATGATAGAAATGCAGGATTTCGACTCCTTCCCCGTCTCGATAGTCGGCGACTTTTACGAAGTGCTGATAAAATTTCCCGACGCGGCGGCCACGGAGCGAATGAAAAAATTCTGCTGCGGGGCCCTGCCGGCGCCGGATTTTTCGCGGGTGGAAGAAAAGGCGGGAGGCGCCCTGCTTTCGCTGAAATTTTCCAAGGAGCCGGACGAAAAGACTTTGAAGGGCGCCGCCGAAAGCTTCGGGCGAACCGATTTCGTAAAAATCGCGCCGGTGCTGCCGACGCTCTCGCGCGCCGGCTGTTCCGTGCCCTTCGCCACGGCGGAAGAAACGCTCAAGTACAACGAAGGGAAAAGGCTGCGCATGTGGGAGCTCGCGGCCGAGTACGAAGCGGCGCGCGGCGGCACGTCGAAGGAAGAAGTATTCGAAACGATGAGCGGCATAGTCGAAGTGATGGAGCGCGCGCTGAAAAATGGATTAGCCGGCACCGAATACGCCGACAGGATACTCGGCCCGCAGGCGCACATGATAGCGGAGGCGGGGCGGCGCGGCGCGCTGCTGCCGTGCGACCTGCTCAACGCGGTGATCGAGTCGATAACGGCAATAATGGAGACGAAAAGCGCGATGGGCGTAATAGTCGCAGCGCCTACCGCCGGCTCCTGCGGCTGTCTGCCCGGCACTCTGCTGGGCGCGGCGCACGCGCTCGGCAAATCGGCGGACGAAGCGACCAAGGCGATGCTCGCCGCAGGGCTCGTCGGGCTGTATATCGCCGAAAGCGCGACCTTTGCCGCGGAAATCGCCGGCTGCCAGGTCGAATGCGGAGCCGGCTCCGGCATGGCGGCCGCCGGGCTCGTACAGCTGATGGGCGGCAGCGTCGAACAGTGCATGGACGCGGCGTCGATGGCGCTTCAGAACGTAACGGGGCTGGCCTGCGATTTCATCGCCGGGCGCGTCGAGGTCCCCTGCCTCGGCAAAAACGTCATGGGAGGCGCGAACGCGCTCTCCTGCGCGAACATGGCCCTCGCCGGCTTCGACAGGGTGATACCGCTCGACGAAACGATCGCGGCGCTCTACGACGCCGGGCAAAAGCTGCCGTCGGAACTCCGCTGCACCTTCGGCGGCCTCGGCAAAACGCCGGCCGCTGCAAAGCTGCTCGAAAAGCTGAAAAATATCAAAAAGTAATGAGTGCGCCGGCGCTTTAAAAACGAAAGTACGGAGCCTCGGGGAGCGCTATTTCAAAGGCCTCTTCCATCCCGCAACCGCGTCGAGGAAGGCTCTGCCGTAGCGCGCGAGCTTCGCGGCTCCTACGCCGGGAACTTCCAGGAACTCCTCCTCGTCCGCGGGCAGCGTTTCGCATATCGCGGCGAGCGTCTTGTCGGTGAAAACGACGTAGGGCGGCACGCCTTCCTTTTTCGCTATAGCGCGGCGGAGCTCGCGCAGCAGTTCGAAGAGATCGTCGTGCGCCGAAAGGGCGCGCGCGGCGCTCTTTTTTATTTTTCCCGCGCTTTCGGCGCGCTCGTCGGACTTGCGCATGAAGAGACGCCCGGGCGAGCGCAGAAAGGGCGCCGTCTCCTCGGTGAAAGAGATGACGGGAAAATCCCCGTCGCCCGCGGAAAGGTAATTCGACGCGATGAGAAAATCTATCATTTCGCGCACGTCGTGCGCGCTCGCGTCTTTGAGTATCCCCCACGTCGAGATTCTGTCGAAGCCGAGCCGCATTATTTCCGCGCGCCGCGAGCCGCGCAGCACGTCGGCCAGCATAGAAGCGCCGAACTTTCTCCCTCCCGTGGCCTGCGCCATCCTGTAGACGCAGGAGATTATCTTTTGCGCGTCGGTCGTTATCTCGGCGAGCTCGGCGTCGCCGGCGCAGCTGCCGCACGAGCCGCACTTTTCAGGGACGCCGCCTTCCCCGAAATATTTGAGCATGAACGCGCGCAGACAGCCGCCCGTGTGGCAGTAGTCCATCATCGCGCGCAGCTTGCGCCGCGCCGCCTCCCTCGTCTCCTCGGGCGCCCGCTCGATGAACCAGCGCGCGGTCGCCACGTCGCGCGCGCCGTAAAATAGCGCGCAGTCGGCCGGCAGCCCGTCGCGCCCGGCGCGTCCAGCCTCCTGATAGTAGGCGTCAACATTCTGCGGCATGTTGTAATGGGCGACGTAGCGCACGTTGGATTTGTCTATCCCCATGCCGAAAGCGTTCGTTGCGACCATCACGTCGGCCCGGTCGTAGATGAAGGCCTCCTGATTCCGCGCGCGCTCGTCGTCGGAAAGCCCCGCGTGATAGCGCACCGCGCTTATTCCGCGGGCGCGCAGCGCTTCGCAGAGGGCCTCGACGTTTTTCCTCGTCGAAGCGTAGACTATGCCCGACGCTCCCTTGAACTGCTTTATGTATCTCAGCAGCGCGGCGTTTTTGTCGCGCGGATGTTCGACGCGAAAAAATAGATTCGCGCGGTCGAAGCCCGTCGTAAGCGTGAAGGGCTCCCGCAGCGCGAGCTGCGCGACTATATCGTCGCGCACTTCCGGCGTCGCGGTAGCGGTGAAGGCGGCGACGGCCGGCCGCCTAGGAAGCGACGCCACGGCCGGCGCTATGCCGAGATAGGAGGGGCGGAAGTCGTGCCCCCAGTGCGAGACGCAGTGCGCCTCGTCGACGACGACAAGGCGCACGTCGACGTCGCGCAGGAAATCGCCGAAGCTTCCGGCGTCGAGGCGCTCGGGCGCGACGTAGAGCAGCTTGATCATTTTTCTGCGCGCGCGTGAAAAGGCGGAGGAGAGCTCCTCACGCTCCAGGGAGCTGTTTATCGACGCGGCTCCTATGCCGTTCTGCAAGAGCGCGTCTACCTGATCTTTCATCAACGAAATAAGCGGTGAGATAACTACGGTGAGCCCGTCGGACATTATAGCGGGAATCTGATAGCAGAGGGACTTTCCCGCGCCGGTCGGCATTATGCAAAGCGCGTCGCGGCCGCCGCAGAGGGCCTCGATGATCTCTTTTTGTCCCTTTCTGAAGGAACTGTAGCCGAATACTTTTTTTAATACTTTGAGAGCGCCATCAGCGCCCGTGCTCTCCTTCATAACGCAAGAGTATAGCACAGCGGCGGGAATTTTTCAGTTGACGAGGCGCAGCAGCGGTAAGTCGTTCAGGTTGTCTATGCCGGTCTCGCCCTTATGGACGCGCAGCAGCTTGCGCTCCGCCTCCGTGCCTTCTTCGTTCAGCCCGGAGGCGTAGAAGGTCAGCCCTCCGCCCTTCGCGAGGCAGAGCAGCGTCCCGTTCTCGGCACTCCTGCGCCATTTTATCTTATCCTTGTTCTTCGGCAGCAGGAAGTTGGAGACGCCGAGCCCTTCTTCGGTCTTATAGGCAGGCGACGCCGTCTCTATCTCGTTGACGCTGTTCGCGATGAATATCAGCCTGATCTCGCGCCGCGGGTCGCCTTTGTTGTAGAGCCATATCTCCACCGGCTGCTCCGCCATCATCGACTTGCCGCCGACGACGCCGAAGCTTTTTTCCTCGGGCGGCGCCCCTCCCATGGCCTCCTTGACCTCCTCCTTGCCGGCTCCGAGCTTTATGAGGCCGAGAGACTCGCCGGGCCTGATGACGAATTTTTCTTCGGTCGGCAGCCCGAGCATCGCCTTCACCGCGGCGGCTCCGTGCAGCGCGCGGGCGTCGCCCGCCCCGGCCCCCTCGGCCGCGGCGTCGAATACCTCCAGCGCGCGGCGGTAATCCTTCAGCGCCAGCAGCTCCCTGGCGCAGGCCAGCACCTTTTCGTTGTCCTTTTTACAGAGCTTCGAAAGCTGCATCAGAGCGTCGCCGGCCGCCTCCGCGTCTTCCGCGCCTCGCGCCGCGTCGGCCGTCATGCGCCACAGCTCTTCGTTTTTTTTGTCGCGGCGCACGGCTTCCTGGAACCAGTGCAGCGCCTTAACGTAGTCGCCCTTTTTCATATAGAGCCAGCCGAGGCGCGTCATGGCGCGCGCGTCGTTCTTCGCCGTCTTCAGATGCTCTTCGTAAAACGTTATCGCCCCTTCCGCGTCTCCCATCCCTTCCCTGCAGGCGGCGATGTTGAAGAGCACGTCCCTGCGCTCGGGACGTATTTTGATTATCTTTTCGTAAAGCTCCTCGGCCTGCGCGTAATTGCCGTCCTTCATCAGCGCCTCGGCGCGCAGGTTATACTTCTCCGGCATCACGTTCGTCCTGTAATACCAGAGCCCTCCTCCTGCGAAAGCGGCTGCCAGCACGACCGCGGCCGCGGTGAAGACGTACCTCGGCACGCGCGGCTTCGGAGGGGCCTTTACGCTCCATTCGCGCTCCTCTTCCGTCATCCCCTTCTGATCTTCGGGAACGACGTCCGGGCATTTAATTTCTTCATCCTTCCTGTCGTTCATCTATTATTCTTGCCTTTCCTGACAGACGTACATAAAAGCGCGCAAAAGCGCGTATATTGCAATTCTAACAGAAATATTTTTTTTTGCTATGGCAAATTTCAGCGAAAGAGTATATTCTTGTTTGAGCGAAAAACATGAGATTTTACGGAGGTCATCTGCTTGCATTTAAACTTTCAGGAAATAACGCTCGACGATGCCGAAAGATACGTCGCCCACTGGAACATGTGTGCTCAGCGCACGTCGGACTACTCTTTTCCGATTTTATGGAGCCTCGGCCCCGACTTCGGCACGAAGCTCGCCTACGACGAAAGCACCGACCTTTACTGGTTCCATCAGGACAAAAATTCTCTGACCGACCTGGCGCCGGTCGGAGAGTGGCAGCGCGGCGACTGGCCGGAGATATTGAACGCGCGCTACGGCCGCGAAATAGAATTCTACCTCGTGCCCGAAAAGCTCGCCCATATATGGCGCATGGAGCTCGAAGGAGTCGCCGACGTCGAAATCATAGACGACCGCGGCACCTGGGAGTACCTTTACGACATTCGCGCCCTCGCTTCGCTCTCCGGCAACAAATATATGAAAAAACGCAACCGCGTCAACCAGTTCAAGAAAAATTACGATTACGTCTTCGAAGCAGTCACCGACGAGATTCTCGCGGAGATAGCCGACTTCCAGTACTCCTGGTGCCAGGTGAACCGCTGCGGCACTACGGCGGGGCTGATGCAGGAAAACCACGGCATACAGAAAATACTTCAGAACTGGCACCGCATACCGAACCTCTGCGGCGGCGTGATCATGATAAAGGGGGAGATAGCGGCCTACACTATAGGCGAGCTCGCCGGCGACATGCTGATAGTCCACTACGAAAAGGCGAGCCTCGAATACGGCGCGGCCTATCAGGTGATAAACAAAGAGTTTCTCGCGCATATCGTCGAAGAGCACCCGGAGCTGAAGGTCGTCAACCGCGAGGAGGACATGAACGACGCAGGGCTCCGCTCGGCTAAATTGTCCTATCTGCCGACGGGCTTTCTTAAAGAGTGCAGCGTCAAAATAAAGTTTTTATAAAAGTGTGGTAAAATTGCCAAGGCGATAACAAGTTGAAACGGAGGATTCACATGATGAAAATTTTAGCGCTCAGCGCGATGGTGGCCGCGGCGGCAATGCTCCCCTTCGCGGCGCAGCGGGCCGAAGCGGCCGAAGCCGCGCCGAAACGTCAGATCGCGACCTTCGAAACGAACTACGGCACGATCAAGATCGAGCTTTACAACGACCTTGCACCGAAGACGGCGAAGAACTTCGCCGACCTCGCGAAGAAGGGCTTTTACAACGGGCTAACCTTCCACCGCGTCATCGACCAGTTCATGATTCAGGGCGGCTGCCCGATCGGCGACGGCACGGGCGGCCCGGGCTACGCGATCCCCGACGAATTCGGCAAGGGGCTGAAGCACGACAGGCCCGGGATCCTTTCGATGGCGAACGCCGGCCCCGACACGGGCGGCTCGCAGTTCTTCATCACGCTCGTCCCGACTCCGTGGCTCGACGGCAAGCACGCGATATTCGGCCGCGTCGCGGAGGGCATGAAGGTCATCGAGATGATAGGCAAGCTCCCGACGGACTCAAGAGACCGGCCGCTTAAGAAAGTAGTCATCGAGAAGGTCACGATAGAATAAAAAAATAGAAATCGAGTAGGAGCCCGGCGCGCCGGGCTCCTCTTTTTTGCCGCGGACTTCCGTCGGGAAGCGTAGCGCCGTCGCTTATTTTTACAGCTTTCTTTCGACGAAAACGCCGCTAAAAATCAAGATCATAGATAATTTATCTTAAAAAACAGCTATTCCACCGCTTTTTATGTTAGAATGGCTCAATGAAGATTTGTGTCCCACGACTTTGCATAAATAGGGGGAAATTGATTTGATGGTGAAGATAGAGTTTGCGGACAGAGCTCCGCTTCTTTGCGAAAAAGGGACCGCGGTGCGCGAACTTTTCACGGACGCCGGCTACCCGCAAATGAAAAACGCCGTTGCCTGCCGCGTCAACCACCTGCAGCGCCCCCTCTCGTGGAAGCTCGTCATGGATTCTTTCGTCGAGCCAGTAACGACCGACAGCATCGAGGGCATAGAGGTCTACACGCGCACCGTCGCCTTCATGCTTACGGCTGCCGCGACGCGCATAAAGGGAATCCGCCTGCATCTGACCCAGTCGATCTCCTACTCCTACTACTACGAATCGCCGGAGGGCGAGATCACTCAGAAGGACTGCCTCGAAATAGAGGCCGAGATGCGCCGTATGGTAGAGGACTGCGAGCCGATAACGCGCGAAGTCTTCTCCGCCGACGAGGCGCGCGCGATAATGCTGAAACAGCGCTACGCCGACAAGGAGCGCCTCATCTTCTACACGGGGGAGGACCCCGTAATACTCTACAAATGCTGCGGCGTCTACGACTTTTTCGGAGGCACCCTCGCCGACAGCGCCGGCATCACGCCTACATTCGAGCTCCGAAGCTACAGGGGCGGGATATTCATATCGGGGCCGACGCTCGCCGACCCGTCGCACACTATGGCCTTCATAGAATCGCCGCGCCTATTCAGCCTCATCGACAGCCACACCGACTGGCTGCAGAAGATGCGCATAAGCACGGTAGCCGAGATACACAAACACGTCGTCGACGGGCATTCGCGCGACCTGATAATGAGCTGCGAGGCCCTCCACACAAAGCTGCTGACGAACATCGCGGCGCAGATAGAGGCGCGCCCCGAGGTCAGGCTACTCTGCCTCGCGGGGCCGTCGAGCTCCGGCAAGACTACGTCCTCGCGCCGTCTGCGCGTACAGCTGCTGACCTCCGGCATCAACTCGGCGACGCTCGAACTCGACAACTATTTCGTGAACCGCGACAAAACGCCCGTCGGGCGCGACGGCAAATACGACTTCGAGGCTCTCGAAGCTCTCGACCTCGAATTGATAAACGAACAGATATCCGAGCTGCTCGAAGGCAGGGAGGTAGAGGTCCCGAGGTTCGACTTCCTCGCCGGCAGGAGGACCAGGGGGAGCAGGATGAAGCTCGCGCCCGGCGAGCTGCTCGTGATAGAGGGCATACACGGCCTCAACGAAAAACTGACCGAGCGCGTCGCGCCCGAGAAGAAATACAAGATATTCATCTGCCCTCTGACCGGCACGAACATAGACTTCCACAACCGCATCGGGACGACGGACACGCGCCTCCTCCGCAGGATGGTGCGCGACGCGCGGAAGCGCGGGCATTCGGCGGAAGCCACTCTGAAGATGTGGCCCTCCGTCGTGCGCGGCTCCCACCGCCACATCTTCCCCTACCAGGAGAACGCCGACACGCTCTTCAACACCTCGCTCGCATACGAAATGTCTGTGCTGAAGGGCTACGTCATGCCGCTGCTGATGACGGTCGGAGAGGACTCCCCGGTATTCGGCGAGGCGACGCGCCTCCTCTCGCTGCTGCAGTACGTCCCGGTCATCCCCTCCGACGACGTCCCCAATCTTTCGGTGCTCAGAGAGTTCATAGGGGGAAGCTGCTTTGAATGATCGCCGCGCTAAACGCGCCGCGCGTGCGGCGCGGCGGCAATAAAAAGGATAAGAGAGGTCTCCATGCTCATTCTTCACACCGCCTTCGAGAAGGACTACATATATCTCTGGGGCGAACATTCCTTCGAATATTTTGACGGGCCGCCGTCGGCCGCCGCGCCGCCTCTGCCGTGGGGCGCGGAAGCCGCCGAGCTCGCGGCGGCTCTGAAGGAGGTCGGAGTCAAGCGCCCGCGCAGGAGCGCGGAGCCCATAGGCGCGCAGTTGCTCCTGCCGAGCCGCGAAGGCGTCCCTCTGCCGTCGAGCCCGATGCTCGGCGACGTGCCGTCGAAGGGTGGCGCGCTTTCGCCGTCGCCCTTCTCCGTCTGCGCGTTGCCGCTGAGCTTCCAGGAATTCCTTCAACTCACGCGCGTCGTCCGCGAAAGCGGCGAACGCCTCGCGGCGCCCGGCGTACTCTTCGCCGACGACGTCAAATTCATCTGCAGCGCGCTCGAATACTCGGCCTACCTCGTCCAGCGCGGGAACTACTTCCCCGACATGGAAAAGCGCGGCGGCGGCTTCGTTTCCCAATGGCGGCCGCTGATACTCGCGAGGAGCCAGGATGAATTTTCAGCCTTCGCCGCCGCGATGCCGCCGCTTCTCTGCGCCTTCGCGGCGGAGGGGGAGCCGCGGCTCGCGCCGAAGCGGGACGCGGCGATGCTGCTGCTCAGCTGCTTCACCGATATGATAGTGCGCGCCTCTCAGTCGCAGGGCAGAGACAGAGGGCGCCTCATCGACTCCGGCAACCCCCACGAGATATGGCTCCGCTCGCTGCTGTGGCAGAAGGCGCCGCTCGAAAAATGGGAGGAGGAGATGTCAGAGCTTTACCCGCAGGTCTGCGCCTGGGCGGATTCGCTGAAGGCCATGACCGCGCAGCCGTGGCGCTTCTTCATACGCCTCGAGGAGCCGCTCGAAGAGGAGGGGGCGTGGACCCTGTCCTGGCATTTGCAGTCGACGCGCGACCTTTCGCTGATAATCCCCGCCGAGCGCGTATGGAGCCCGACGCGGGCCGAGCGCGAGTGGTTCGAACGCACACAGACGAATCCGCGCCTCTATATGCTTCAGATACTCGGCCGTCTCGCGGCCGAGCTGCCGGCCGTCGCGTCGGGGCTGCACACGCCGTGCCCCTGCGAATGCGCTATGACGCTCGACGAATTGTTCGACTTCCTTCACAACCACCTCGCGCGGATAATGGACATGGGCATACAGGTGCAGTTCCCGAAAACGTGGGGACAGATATCCGACCGCCCGAAACTCTCCGTGCGCGCGAACGTCCGCGAGGAGGGCGCCTTCCAGGCCGGCAGCAAGATCGGCATGTCCGATATGCTCGACGTCGACTGGAGCGTCGCGCTCGGCGGCGACCTCCTCACCGAAGAAGAATTCGCGATGCTGACGGAGCTCAAGACGCCGCTCGCGAACCTCCGCGGCCGCTGGGTCGTCATATACCGCGACGAAGTTGAGAAAATAACCGCGGCGCTGAAAAAGCTGCCGGAAAAAATAGAGCGCAGGGAGGCGCTTCTCTCCTCACTGCGTCAGGAATACATGGACGCGCCCCTCTCGGAGGTCGCCGGCTCGCAGTGGCTCAGCGACGTCCACGCGCTGCTATCGGCCTCCACACCCCTTGAGGAATCGCCGGCGCCGGAGGGCTTCGCCGGCAAGCTCCGCCCCTATCAGGCGAAAGGGCTCTTCTGGCTCGAACGCCTCACAAAGCTGGGCATGGGCGCCTGCCTCGCCGACGACATGGGGCTCGGCAAGACCGTACAGACGTTGGCCCTTATAAAAGAAATGCGCTCAGGCGGCGAACTGCGCCCGGTGCTTTTGATATGCCCGACCTCCGTGATGGAAAACTGGCGGCGCGAGGCGGAGAGATTCGTCCCCGGCATGAAGACGATCGTACACCACGGGCTCAAGAGAAACAAAAGCGGCGCCTTCACAGCCGAAAAGCTCGCCGGCGCGCTCGTTATATCGTCTTACTCGCTGCTCTACCGCGACAACACACTCTTTTCAAAAATAGAATGGGCCGGCGCGGTGCTCGACGAGGCGCAGAATATAAAAAACCCCGACACGAGGCAGGCGCGCGCCGCGCGTTCGCTGCGCGCGGATTGGCACGTCGCGCTCACCGGCACGCCGGTCGAAAACCACGTCGGCGACATGTGGTCGATAATGGAGTTCCTGATGCCCGGCCTGATGCCGAACCGCGCGAAATTCTCGCGCGAGATACTGCGCCCGGTGCAGGCCGGAGAGAAGAAGGCGATGGAAAAGGTGCGACACATGACCGCGCCCTTCATACTCCGCCGCCTCAAGAGCGACAAAGAGATAATAAGCGACCTGCCGGAAAAGATAGAGAGCCGCGAATTCTGCCCGCTGACGCGCGAGCAGGCGACGCTCTACGGCGCCGTAACCTCGTCGCTAGAAAAAGAGCTCTCGGGCGCCAGCGGCATAAAGCGCAAAGGCATCGTGCTCGGCGCTATAACGGCGCTGAAACAGATATGCGACCATCCGCTGCTCTACTTGAAGGATAAATCCGAGATCGGCGGCCGCTCCGGCAAAATCGCGCGCATCGCGGAGCTCGCCGAGGAGATGATCGCGGCCGGCGACCGCGCGCTGATATTCACGCAGTACGCCGAAATGGGAGGGCTGCTGAAAAAATTCATACAGGAGACCTTCGGGCGCGAGGCGCTCTTCCTGCATGGCGGGGTGCCGCGCGAAAAGCGCGACGAAATGGTGCGCCGCTTCCAGCAGGAAGATAAGGGCCCCTCCTTCTTCATCCTCTCCCTCAAGGCCGGCGGCACGGGGCTGAACCTCACGCGCGCAAACCACGTGATAATGTTCGACCGCTGGTGGAATCCCGCCGTCGAACAGCAGGCCGTCGACCGCGCGTACAGGATAGGGCAGAGCAGCAGCGTGCAGGTGCACTACTTCTGCTGCCGCGGCACGCTCGAAGAAAAGATAGAAGAGCTGATAGACGAAAAGAGAGAGCTCGCCGAGATGGTCGTCGGCAGCGGGGAGGCGCGCCTCTCCGAACTCAGCGACAGCGACCTTAAGGAGCTCTTCATGCTCGAAAAAGAGGCGGTGGAAAACCTGTGAGCGGAACGCGCGGAGGATTTTATAAATACCGTAAGCCGCGCGAGGCGAGAGGCGGTATAAAGGCGCGCACCGCGCGCGGACACGCTTTCGCGTCGAATTGGTGGTCGCGCCGCTGGATAGAAGTGATGGAGGAGTCCATAGACGCGGGACGCCTCGCCCGCGGCAAAAGCTACGCGCGCAAGGGGCAGGTCGTCGGCATAAGCATAGAGCCGGGGCTCGTCACAGCGTGCGTGCAGGGCTCGCGCAAAACTCCCTACCAGGTGCGCTTCGGCATCGAAACGATAAGCGGCGAGGCGCGCGAGATGATACTCTTCCGCTTCCGCGAAAACGCGGCGTTCGCGGCGCGCCTATTGGCCGGCGAACTGCCGGAGGAGACCGAAGAAATATTCAAAGAGGCGAAGGCCCTGCTCTTTCCGACGAAAAGCGCGCTGCGCCGCTTCAAATGCTCCTGCCCCGACGACGCGGCCCCCTGCAAGCACATAGTCGCGGTCCTCCTTCTGCTCGGCGAAGAGATAAGCGACGATCCTTTCTTGCTGCTCAAGCTGCGCGGGCTCGAAAAAGAATCGCTGATAAACATGCTGACGCTCGAAAGCGCGCGCGACGAGGAAATCGAAGCTCGTGACTTCGGCGAAGCCTGCGAGCTCTCCGGCGGCGCGGAAGCTTCCGAAAACGCCGCTCCGCCCATGGAGGGAGAAGAGCTGCCCACAGACGAAAACTGGTTCCGCGGCGGCGAATTCTCCTTCGAACGCGCCGAAACCGACAACGGGCGGCGCGCCGCGGCGCTCGAAGTTATGAACGACTTCCCCTTCTGGCGCGGCGAGCACCCCTTCCGCCAGACGCTCGCGCCGATATACGAGCAGGCCGCGACCTATGCCGGAGAGATACTGACAGGCGAAAAGAAAAAGCCGATCGGCCGGCCGAGAAAAATGATATAAGCGTCCGCTCCGGCGGAGGAGACAAATAAGCGGCCCCGCGCGCTAAAATGAGCGAGGCCGCCTTATTCTTGTCTTTTGCCCCTCAGCCGCCGAGGTAGGCGCTTATCACGCGGCTGTCGTTAAGCAGCTCTTCGCCTTTGCCCTGCAACGTTATCTGCCCGACCTCGAGCACGTAGGCGTAGTCCGCTATTTTCAGCGCGGCGAAGGCGTTCTGCTCCACGAGCAGGACTGTCCTCCCCTCCTTGTTTATCTGGCGGATTATCTCGAAGACCTCCTCGACGAGTATCGGGGCGAGCCCCATCGACGGTTCGTCGAACATCACCAGCTCCGGGGAGCTCATCAGCGCGCGCCCCACCGCGAGCATCTGCTGCTCGCCGCCGGAGAGCGTGCCGCCCTTCTGCCACGAGCGCTCGCGCAGGCGCGGGAAGAGCGCGAAGGCCCTTTCGACCGCGGCGTCGGCCTCGCCCCTGCTTTTGCACGAATAGCCGCCGAGCCGCAGATTTTCGAGCACCGTGAGGTGGGGGAATATCTTCCGCCCCTCGGGGCAGAGCGCTATGCCGCTTTCGAGCACTCGCTCAGGCTGCATGCCTGTGATGTTTTTGTCTTTCCACGTCACGTTTCCGCTTTTGTTGCGCACGAGCCCGGCTATCGCGCGGAGCGTGCTGCTTTTTCCGGCGCCGTTCGCGCCGATCAGCGTGACTATCCCGCCCTCCGGCACTTCGAGCGATATTCCGCGTAAAGCCTGTATCCCGCCATAACTGACGCAGAGATTTTCCACCCTGAGCATCTACTTCGCCTCCGCCCTCTCGGCCGCCTCTTTGCCGAGGTACGCCTCGATGACCTTCGGATTCGCGCGGATATCCGCCGGAGTCCCCTCGGCTATCAGCAACCCGTAGTCAAGTACGCGAATCCATTCGGAAACGCCCATCACGACCTTCATGTCGTGCTCTATCATCAAAATCGTCACGCTGAATTTGTCGCGTATCCGCCTTATGAAGTCCATCAGATCCCGGCTCTCCTGCGGGTTCATGCCGGCGGCCGGCTCGTCGAGCAGCAGCAGCTCCGGCTCGGTCGCCAGCGCGCGCGCTATCTCAAGGCGGCGCTGCGCCCCGTAGGGGAGCCCGGTCGCCACCTCTCCCGCGAATTTATCGAGCCCGACGGCCTCAAGCAGTTTCAGCGAGCGCTCGCGCATCTCGCGTTCCTCGCGGCGGAAGAGCGGCAGCTGAAGCGGCGCGCTCCACCACGGCGACTTCTGGCGCACCCAGCAGCCGGCCATGACGTTCTGCAACACGCTGCCGCCCGTGAAGAGGCGTATGTTCTGGAAGGTGCGCGCTATGCCGATCTTGCATACGACGTGCGGCTCAAGGAGCGTTATGTCTCTGCCGTTGAATATCACGCGCCCCGACGTCGGCTTGTAAAAGCCGGTGATTATGTTGAAGCAGGTCGTTTTGCCGGCGCCGTTCGGCCCTATAAGGCTCGTTATCGAACCGCGCTCCACTTCGATGGCAAAGCCGCTGACGGCCGTGAGCCCGCCGAATTTTATCATAACGTCTTCGGTCTTCAGTATAGTATCAGCCATCGGCGCGCGCCCCCTTTCCCGTTATGCGCTTGGCGAAGCGCGCGGCGCCCTCCCAGCTGAACTCGTAGCCGCCGATTATCCCTTCGCGGCGGTAAAGGATTATGAATAGCAACAGCAGCGAAAATATCAGCATCCTCATGCCGGGCATTCCCGCGATCTCCCAGGAACCTATCTTTATCGTATCCTCCACGAAGCGCAGCCATTCGAGCAGCACCGTGATGACCAGCGTGCCGACGAGCGAGCCCGTTATCGAGCCGAGCCCGCCGACGACGACGAACATCAGTATGTTGAAGGTCAGCTGAAAGTTGAACATCTTCGGGTCTATCGTCGTGATAAGGCTGCCCATCAGCGAGCCGCCGACGCCGGCGAAAAACGCGCCGACGACGAAGGAGATGGTCTTCGCCCTAAAGGTGTTTATCCCCATCGCCTTCGCCGCGACCTCGTCGTCGCGCACCGCGCGCAGCGTATTGCCGAAGTTGCTCGAAAGCAGCTTCACTATCACGTAGATAGTAAGCACGCACCAGAAATAATTCCAGCCGAGGTTGGCGTAGGCGGGTATGCCCTTAAGCCCGAGCGCTCCGTTCGTGACGGGCGTCATATTCGTGAAAACGACGCGGATGATCTCGCCGAAGCCGAGCGTCGCGATGCCGAGGTAGTCGCCGCCGAGGCGCAGGCAGGGAAGCGCCATCAGAAGCCCGACGAACGCCGCGGCGAGCCCCCCGGCCACGACCGCGACGAAGAAGGGAGCGTGCATCACAGAGAAGGGCCAGAGCATCGGCTCAAGGATGTACATCATCTCCTTCTGCGCGGCCGGAAGAATCAAAATGGCCGTCACGTAGGCGCCTATCGCCATGAAGCCCGCGTGAGCGAGAGAAAACATCCCGGTGAAGCCGTAGATGAGGTTGAGGCTTATCGCCAGTATCGCGTTCACCGCGACTAAGTTCAGCACCTGCACCTTATAGCCGTCCAGATGCCCCTGGGCCCACCAGAGGAAGAGCGCGAGCAGCGCCACGCTTGCGGCGTCGAGCAGTAATTTCGTCGAACTTTTCATTATATTTTATCCTCCAGCCTCTCGCCCATCAGCCCCGTCGGCCTGTAAAAGAGAATCAATATCAGCAGGATGAACGCGAAGGCGTCGCGGTAGCCGGAGAGCGACGGGAAGAGCGCCACGAGCATTATCTCCATAAAGCCGAGCAGCAGGCCGCCTATCATCGCGCCCTGCACGGAGCCGATGCCGCCGAGCACCGCGGCGATGAAGGCCTTCAGCCCGGGGAAGACTCCCATGAACGGATGAATCTGCGGATAGCGCAGAGCCCACATGATGCCGGCCGCGGCCGCGAGCGCCGAGCCTATGGCGAAGGTCAGCGCGATGATGCGGTCGACCTTGACGCCCATCAGCCTCGTCGTTTCAATATCACGCGAGATGGCGCGCATCGCAAGCCCCGGCTTCGTCCTGTAAAGCATCCAGAGCAGAGCGCCGACGAGAATAAAAGATATCGCCGGCACGAAGACGGCGAGCGGAAGGATGCGCGCGCTCCCCAGCGACATAACGCGGACCAGGGGCTCGAATCGCGGCATCGGCTTCGGGACGCCGGTGAAAATGACGAGGCAGAGATTCTCAATGAAGAACGAGACGCCGATCGCCGAAATAAGCGCCGAAATCCGCGGCGCGTTGCGCAGCGGCTGATACGCGATGCGGTCCACCATCACGCCGAAGAGCGCGGTCGCCGCGATCGAGAGCGCGACGGCGGGAATCCACGGCAGACGCATCCCCGCTATCGCAATAAAGACGAAATACGTGCTTATCATGAAAATATCGCCGTGGGCAAAGTTTATCAGCCTCAAAATGCCGTAAACCATCGTATAGCCGATGGCGATGAGCCCGTAAAGGCTGCCCAGCATCAGAGCGTTGAAAAAATGCTGGACTATCATATCAAACGTCATAAGATTTCCCCTCTTGCCCCCCGTGATTCGAGCGGGGGAAGAATATTTTTGTTTTTGTTTTAAAAAAGTGCGGGAGCCCTCCACGGCGGGAGGGCGCGCAGGGCAAAAAAATTTCTCAGACGCCGTTCTCCGCTCGCCGCGGCGCCGAAAAGAGCGGGCGCGCCGCACTGCTCTGTGCCGGCGCGCCGCGTCGCGCTATTTAGGGTTCACTATGGCGTGGAACACCTGCTTACCGTTTTCTATGCGGATGATGCCGACGGACTTCTCCGCGTCGTGCGTCTGGTTGATCGTCGTCGTTCCGGTGACGCCCGGCATGTCCTTCGTCGCCGCTATAGCCGCGGTGATCTTCTCCGGATCCGTGCTCTTGCTGCTCTTGATCGCGTTGTAGATAAGGAGGTAGGCGTCGTAGCCGCAGCCCGTGAGAGCCGCGGGATCCTTGCCCGGGTAGGCCTTGCGCCACTGAGCCGTGAACTGCTTCTGAATCGGGCTCATCAGCTTCTCAGGCATATTCGGCGAATAGGCGAACGTCGTGTAGCTGAAGCCTTCGACCGACTGGCCGCCTATTTTCACCATCTCAGGGTTGTCCATCGCATCGCCGCCGAGAATCTTGAACTTCGCGCCGAGTTCGCGCGCCTGGCGCATGATGATCGCGCCTTCCGCGAAGTTAGCGGGGATATAAAGGACGTCGGGGCTCTTACTGATGATCTCCGTCAGCTGGGCCGTGAAGTCCTGGTCGCCCTTCTGATAATTCATCACTGAGAGAATCTTGCCGCCGTTCTTCGTGAAATTCTGCTTGAAGAAATTGCCGAGGCCGACGCTGTAGTCCTCCGTGACCTCTATCAGCATCGCCGCCGTCTTGGCCTTGAGCTCCTTCAGCGCGTAATCGGCGGCGCCCGCGCCCTGGAACGGGTCGATGAAGCAGACGCGGAAGACATACTTCTTGCCCTGCGTAACGAGCGGGTTAGTGCACGACGTCCCCACCATCGGAACGCCGGCCTTCTCGGCGACCTCTCCTCCGGCCATCGCGAGCGACGAACCGTAAGTTCCGACGATAGCCCTTACCTTGTCCTTCTCGATAAGGCGCTTCACCGCGTTCGCCGCTTCGACCTTGTCGCTCTTGTTGTCCACCACGACGAGCTCGATCTTCTTTCCATCCACCGTCGGATACTGATTATGAGCGAGCTTCACTCCGTCGAGCTCAAGCTGCCCGCCGACCGCGTTTCCGCCCGTAATGGGAAGATAAACGCCGATCTTCACGCTCTCCGCCGCCGCCGCGCCGGCCGTCAGCGCAACAAACAATAAAGCTGCCGACAATTTTTTGCTAAAACTCATTTTCTGCACCTCTGCCTCTTTCTAAAGTAAAACGCTCGTTTGATTATATCGTAAGTTTAATCAAATAACAGCGGCGGGTGCCGATATTTAACGATATTTTTTAATAAAAATTCCAGCGCCGAGTCGCCCGCGGCGCTTTCGAGGGGCAAAACGACAGGCGGATGCGGGCGCCGCGTCATATTCCACTGTCAAAGGGCGGATGTCTTACGGCTCTTCCGGGACTTCGTATATTTCCCTAAGAATCAGCAGAGTATAGGTCCTGTCGACCGTCCTGTACAAATAATCCATGAAACTCCCCAGATCATCTTTATTGGCTATATACACCTCAAGCATATAATCGTATTCGCCGGAGACCATGTACAGGTTAAAGACCTCGTCCCTGTCTTTCAGAAAATAGGGGACGTCGCCGATGAATCTGTCGTCTTTCAATAAGATGAAGGCGTGTATCGAATAGCCGAATTTCCCCCAGTCGACCTTGGCGTTATAAGACAATATCACATTTTTCTCCTCCATCTTTTTGGTCCTCTCGTAGACCGAAGAGGGGGACAGGGAGATGGCGCCGCCCAACTGCTTGTATGAGATGCGGCAGTCGTTTTTCAGCTCGTAGGCTATGCGGAAGTCGATCTCGTCCAGGTTTTGTTTAACCATTTTTATCATTTTGTCATCTCCAATCAATGCGGCAATCTGTGGCTTCTGCGCAGCAAGCTATTTCAGCGGACGACGGCGCCGCCGACTTCGCCCGCACATGGGGAGATAGATACGGCATGCGCGGAACGCAGCCAATATGACGCTTAGGCCGTCATACTTCGTTATATTATAGCGGAAGTTACTCGTCCAAAGATACGCGGTCGCAATACCACAGAGCCGCCATGACCGCCAGGATGCCTCCCGACAGTTTGCCGGCCGCCAGCGGGAAGAGCAGCGAGCGTTCGAAGCCGGCCGTGAAGCCCAGGTGGTCCCCTATCGCGTAGGCGGCCGGAACCGCAAAGGCCATGTTGACGATCACGCCTCTCGGCGTCATCTTATTAAGCATCGGTATCACGGGGAAATAATTTGCCGACGTGGTTATAAGTCCGATCACGGAAATATCATTCACCTTCATAGCTGAGGAGAAGCGCGGCAAATGCCCGTGGAGCGCCTTTTTCAACAGATGGAGCAGCGGGAATATCCCTGCCAGCGCAACGCCGATCTGCCCGAGTATCACAAACGCCTCCTCTATAGGAGCCATCCCTTGGATAACGCTGACGCCGGTAAGCGCAGCGACCGCCGAGGCGGCAAAGCCGAAGAGGGCGACGAATAGTATCGCTTTTCCCAAGTATATCATAATTCTGACCGTGCACGACTGCGCGTAAAGCAGCGCCGCGGTGATCATGGCCGCCAGGACCGCGATGGGCAGCAGGTTATAAAACAACACGCCCCCGTCCATCCCGGCGATCAATCCGGAGATCAAGGCAGACGGCGGTATCGCAATAAACCCTATCAGCAGCCCTAAAACCGCGTATCGCCGTCTTTCCGCGTCCACTGCGGCAAGCACTATTGGAATCACGCCGATCGAGGCCCCCATCATAGAGGCCACTATCGCTCCGTTGAGCAGCCCCGCCTCGCGTGAACGGCAGATGCTCATAGCGAGCGCCGCCCCCCCGCAGTCATTTGCCAATACAGCGCCGACAAAGAGCGACGGGTCGGCCTTTATCAGCGGCAGCACCCGTGACGCGGCGGGATAAAGCGTCCGGGCGATCACAGGAGAAAGAGTGATCATCCCTATCATTATCGGCGCCAGCGGCCCCAGCGTATAAAAACCTTCGTCGATGAGGGCGCCGAGCCCGAATCTGTTTCCCATAAGTTTATCTGCGCAGGCTAAGCAGAGAAACGCCGCCACCAGCGACATCACGGCCGTATTTGTATCCACACGCTTCCCCTCTTCAATTTTTTTGCCGGATATGACGAATCAAGCCGCCCAATCATCATACTAATAACCGAGCGGCTGATTCTTACTTCAAACTATTGCGCGAGAGGCTCTCTCTTATTTTTCTTCCGTCAGCACGCTGTGCTTGAAGACGATGTCATGCTTCGCCAGCTCGGGCATGAGGTAGTTGTAGAAAGCGTCGTCGCCCGCAAGCTCCTCCGGAGCGTGGAAGCCCGGCGCCGATATCATGCCGTCCGCGACCGCCCTGGCAGTCGTCGAGCAGGCGTAGCCGGTGGTGCGCGCCATCGAATGGAGCATCAGCTTTTCGTCGAAGCGGTCGACCAAATCCCAGCAGTTCGTCACATATTTGCCGCCCTTAGGCCCCTTGGCCACCACCCTCATGACGGTAAGGTCGCGGTCTCCCTTTTCCGGCCGAAGCGTCCAACGCGGACGGAACAGCTCCGTGGTGACGTTGAAAGGAATAACCTCTTTGCCGTCGACGACCACCGGCTCCTTACTGAAGCAGCCGGCCGCCTTCATTATATTGATGGCGTCGACATAACCGGGCCAGCGCATGGTTTTTTCGGCGACGAAGCGGCCTTTGACGTTCAGCGCGGCCGAACGGAGCCCATCGGTGAAGAAGGCTTCGAGCCTGCCGACGCCGGGGAAGTCTATCTCCTCAAGGCCGCTGAGCGCGGTGGCCTCCGCCAGCTTATAATCCTTCACATATTTGGCCGGCATGCAATATTCGTTCATCGTGTCCTCCAGACAGAAGACGGTGCGGTAATTGAAGGGCGGGTCGAGTTTTTCCGGGATGCCGCCGACATATATGCAGCCGAAATCGAGTTCGTCGACCATCGCCGCGCCGCGGGCGACGAGGTAGTTCGACATACCGGGGGCGATCCCCATATCGAAGACGGCCACGGCGCCGGTACGCTTTGCGATCTCGTCCATCCCTTCGCTGTGGAGGTATCCGCTGGGGCTGACGTAATTCTTCCCCATCTCGAGAATCTGTTTCTGAGAAGCGCCTTCAAGGTGGCTCGGCAGCAGCCCGCAGACGACATCCGCTTCCTTAGCCGCCTCGCGGAGGGCGGCCGCGTCGTCGGCCGGCTTGCGGATCTTTTTTATATCATCCCTCTCCGCCAGAGAGGCCAGCGCCTTCTCATAAGGATCCATCACGGACACTTCAAAATCCTTCGCCAAATCAAGCGCAACCGTCTTGCCGACCAGCCCGCACCCCAAAACCAATGCTTTCTTCATAACGAGAACACTCCTTTTATGTATTGTGATTGAGTCAAACCGCCTGACTCACATGGATAAACGCGCACAGAACTAATCGACCTTGACCTCGCTGTATTCCCCGAGGCCGAAGAGCTTGCCCGCCCCCTCGTAATCTTTCAATATCGCAACGAAGGTTCCGGAGAGCAGCAGCAGCACTATCAGGTTGACGTATGTCGGCACCGACGAGGAGATATCGACTATCAGCCACGCATAGGAGACATTCGTATTCAATACGTCGATCATATAGGCCATTATCAGGCCGAAGAAGGGCGTCGTTATCCTGAGTATCCGCAGCGCGGCCTTTCTTACGGGCATATTGTTCTTGAAGACATATTCAAGTATCGAATGGAAGTATGAATACCATCCCGTCACAGTCGTCCAAGAGAAAAGGAAGAGCGATATCGCGATGAAATAGGCCGCGAACTTTTTCCCCAGTCCGTGCGCGAAGGCGTTGATCGTCAGCGTGGAACCGGAAACGCCGGAGCTCCATTCGCCGGTCAGCACAATGACCAGCCCCGTGACCGTGCACACGACCATCGTATCGACGAAAACCTCCATTACGCCCCACATCCCCTGCTCTACGGGGTGTCTGTTGTCCGCCGTGGCGTGCACCATGGGGCTCGTTCCCCATCCGGCCTCATTGCTGAAGAGTCCGCGGGCGATGCCGGTGCGCGCCGCCAGCATGAAAGAGGCCCCCGCGAAACCGCCGACCGCAGCGACCGGGGTAAAGGCGGACTTTACGATCAAAGCTACCGCGGCAGGGATGTGCACAGCGTTTATAACGATGATATAGGCGCCGAAGACGATATATAAAACGGACATGAAGGGCATCATGAAGGAAGCAAAGCCTATGACCCTCTTCAAGCCGCCCCAGATGACCAAGGCGCACATGAGGCAGAAAAAGGCCGAGAGATAAATGACTCTGAAACCCGTCATCTCATGCAGCGACTCCCCTACCGTATAGGCTTCGGGGGCGAGTATGAGCTGCATAAAGATTCCCACGGTGAATAAAACGGAGAATATCCCCCAGAATTTAAACCTGCGGCCAAGCCCCTTTTCGATATAGAACAGCGGCCCGCCGGTCTTTTTGCCGTCTGGGTCCTGTTTCCTATAGTAGACGGCCAGAGTGACCTCCGCCATCTTCGTCATCATACCCACCAGCGCAGTCATCCACATCCAGAAAAGCACCCCTGGGCCGCCGAGCGCTATCGCGCTCGCCACGCCGCCTATGTTGCCCGAACCTATACTGCCGGCTATAGCGACGCAGGCCGCCTGATACGGGGTTACCCGACTTTTGTCGGTGGGCAGCAGTTCGCCTTTTTTGTCGGGAAGAAAGCAAAAACGAAACGAGTCAAAGAAATGTCTTAGCTGCCAAAACCTGGTTATTACGCTGAAGTACAGCCCCGTACCCAGGAGCCCGACGAGTAAAGTGGGGCCCCATAAAATCCCTACGACAGAATCTAAGAATTGCTCCATGATACTATCACTCCTCACCTGATTTATTCAGCGCTGAACGATAGTATTGTATATGATAAAAAGTAGGTGCACAATAAATATTATTCTACAAAATCGGCCGCAAACAAATAATTATCTGAAAAATCCGCCGTTTCCAAATTATTTTTTGCGGATATACCCTATGCGATATATATTCTTACATTTATTTATACTGCCTGTCTATGCATTTTGGACGCCCGGGCCGCTTTGGGCGAATAAAGTTATAAACTTCAAGCTGCGTCGGGCTGTCAAAAAACTCACGCCCTCCGGCTCCGCCGTCCCCCTCCCGCCAGCGCAAGCGGCGCCAGCAGCGCCAGCGCCGACGCGCAGGTAGCTGCGGCGCAGCCGCCGCCACCGCCTTCCGACGGCCGGTCCGGCGGCACGGAATCCCGAACGTCCGCGACCGTTATCTCTGCCTCCGAAAAATATTCGTTAAGATCGCCGACGGAGAAGGAGAGCTTTCCCGTCAGATATTCCGCGGGCAGGGCGGAGAATCCGCCGCCGTTGTTTCCGCGGAGGATCACGTAGGGGGCACCCAAGAATTCGAGCTCCGTGGAGAGCGGCACGGCGAACGAGGCCGGGCCGCCCGCGTGTTCGACCGTCATCGCAAAGACTCCTTTGAGCGCGACGTTCTTGTCGGCGGCGACGCCGATTACGCGCTCTTCGCACAGAGCCTTCATCACCTCCCGCTCCCTCTCTTCGCGCCTTTCCGCTGAAAGGGCGGCGGCGGAGGCCGTAGCTCCGGCTTCGGCGTCGACCGTCACCTCGCCGGTAAGTTCTATAGCCGCGCCCTCCACCGTATGCTGCCGCTCGCCGAAGGCTTTGAGGCAGACGCTCGCCGTTCCCGCCCCGTCGGCGTCGGCCATGTCATAGAAACTCACGCCGTCCTTTGAGAACCAGCCCTCGCCGCGCGCCGCAGCGGCCCTTTCGGAATACCCGGAAACGCGGCACTCTACAGGGACGACATATTTGTAGCCGCCGGCTTCTGCCGCCGCCTTCACGACGACGGAAAACTTCGTCCCAGCGGCGACATCGACCGGGGCTGCGAGCATTACGCTGTTATAGCCCGGGACGAGGCCGTCGACGTCCGTCGCCGAAGCGAGGCTGCCGCCGACCGGCGAGCCGCCGCAATCTTTATAAACGCTTATCTCATATCTGTTGCCCGGCGAAGGTACATAAAAGGCGACCGACGATATCCTGTCGTCTCCCGCCGCCGTAAAGATATTCGCAAAATAAGAGATATTCCCCTCTTCATTCTCTTCGTACGGCGAGAACCAGCGGACGCAGCCGAGCGGGTCATACTGGTACATCCGCTCGCCCAAAAGGGCGGCGGAGGTATCGTACGCGACGCCGTCGCAGAGCGTCCTCTCTTCGTAGGAGACGTAGTAATAGCCAGCGTCTCCCCAGCTGCTCCCCCAGCTGTTGCGGACTATCCAGGCGCCGTTTTCCCGCGGACGGTTGTCTTTCGTAAATCTCTCCTTCGGGTAATCGTCGTCCCAGCCGACCAAAGCGACGGCGTGGTCGGGCGCAAAATCGGCCGCGGCTCCGCCTATTTCGTCCGCACCATCATATTCCAGCCCCGTGTAATACGATAGGCCGTCTTCAGAAAATACGCTGCGGCCGGCATCTTCGCGCGACTGGTCGTTGCCACTGAACTGGTAGACGCCTACGGAGACGGCCCCGTACTCCAACATCGCCCTTTTGATCATCTCGCGCCGCGCCGCCGAGAGCGGGACCTCCCGCGAACCGCCGCTGCCCAGGTAGAACGCGTTGTTGAGCTTATATTTCCTCGGCCTCGGCGCCGGCGTATATACTTCGCCGTGCGAGGCCGGCGTCGGAGCGTCGAGCTCCGGCAGCGAACCTGTGCCGCGTCCCAGCAGCGCCACGGCGCGCCAGTCGTCGCCGCCCACGAGGTAATAGGGCTTGGCGCTTGGGTTGGAGAAGGGGACAAAGCCGTCGCCGGCATTGTAGGCGTAATAGGTGATGTACCATTCCGAAAGCCTGATATCGGAGGAAGAAGCGAGCCCCAGCCCTATCAGGCGGGATTCCGTGGCGGCCATAGCGCTGTAGGTCCAGCAATTGTTGAAGTCGCCCTGATCCCTCACGGCCGGCATTGAGGGACGCAGATCATAGCAGGTCGGCAGCGCGGCGCGGGCCGAGCGCAAGCCTTCTCGTCCGGCGCGCCGGGTCGTTCCGTAGACGGCGCCGTCAAGATGCGACCAATTCAGCGGCGAAGGGACGTAGCCGAAATTCCGCCTCGCGGCTTTATATGCGGCCTTCCCCCTCATCCTGTTCCCATAGCGGGAAGCTTCGGCACCCCTCATATATTCGTCGAAAGCAGCGCTCACAGGAGCGAAGGCCGCCCGTGCCGGCCCCGCCGAGAAAAGCGCCGCACAGGCGAGCGAAAACACCAGCCATTTTTTTATATTTATTTTCTTCATCGATACTCTCCTTTCTCGTCAAGGACGTCGGCGGATACTGAGACGGCGCGCCCGTCGGATGAACGGCGGGGCGGCTTCCGCAACGACGTTTTTATTTTATCATCTCGCGCCCGCGCTGTCGTTAAGGCGTCTGCGGCAACGGCCCGACGGCACAGGGCCGCGCTCCACCTTGACAGAATCGGCGGCATCGTTTATATATAACAGTGTTATATAACACTGTTATGCGGGAGCGCGCGGGTGGATAATTGCGACATAGGAACACAGCGGAATATTATTGAGGCCGGCAGGCGAGAATTTCTGAAGAATGGATTCCGCGGCGCGTCGCTGCGCCGCATCGTCAAAGAGGCGGGCGTGACCACTGGCGCCTTTTACGGCTATTACAAAAACAAAGAGGAGCTCTTCGACGCTTTGGCCGGCGGAGCCGCAAGAACCTTTCTGGACAAATTCACCGAAGCCCAGAGGACCTTCGCCTCCCTGCCGCCGGGCGAGCAGCCCGACGGCATGGGGCGGATCAGTGCAGAGTGCATGACGTGGATGGTCGACTACATCTACGAGCACTTCGACGAATTCAAGCTGCTCTTGTGCTGCGCTGAGGGGACCAAGCATGAGCGCTTTCTGCACACGCTGGTGGAGATGGAGGTGGAGGCGACGCACCGCTTCATCAAAGTGCTGAAAGGGCTGGGGCGCGGGGTGCCCCCCATCAACCGGCAGCTGGAGCACATCCTGGTCAGCGGCCTTTTTTCTGCGTTCTTCGAGCCTGTGCTGCACGATATGCCGCGGGAAAAGGCTCTCCTGTACACGGAGGAGCTGCGGGAATTTTACAGTGCGGGGTGGCGGAAAATATTGGGGCTTTGAGGCCCTATATTTTTTCGCCTTGAAGTTAGCATATGCTAACTATATAATGCAGCTGTTGATTAATACGGCATTTAAGGAGGGCGATCAAAGTGAAAGAAAGGTCCAATCTTGCGATATTGATGGAGTATGCCGGCAGTTACCGGTATTTTACCTATGCCTCGTGGGGCCTCTCGGCGCTCTCCGCGCTCTTGGCGCTGGCCCCTTTTTGCTATATCTGGCTGATCATCAGGGAGGCGCTGGCGGCTGCGCCGGATTTCTCCGCAGCGCGCGACCTTAAGGCCAATAGCGCGGAGGCTGCCTACCTCGAAGGGCTCGATAAAAAAATCAAAGAGGTCGAGAACCGCGCCGTAATCTCGGAATTCGGCACGGCGGCCTTTGTCGTCTCCGCTTCGCTGATACTCAAACTGGGCATCGCCACCACCGCCCTTGTAGGGGCGCTCCTGCTCGTGGACGGACGGCTCGACCTCTTGACCTTCTTCATGTTCCTGCTGGTCGCCTCAAGGATATATGACCCGCTGCAGGGCGCCCTGCAAAATCTCGCCGCCACCGTCGCCGTGCGCACCAACATCGCGAGGATGAACGAGATACTTTACCATCCCGTGCAGAGCGGCGAAAGCGGGCTTACAAACAAAGGCTGCGACATCGTCTTCGACCGCGTCGGCTTCGCCTATGACGCAGGAAGGACGGTGCTCGAAGATATTTCTTTCACGGCGAGGCAGGGGGAGGTAACGGCCCTCGTAGGCCCCTCGGGCGGCGGCAAAACGACGGTATCGCGCCTCGCGGCGCGCTTCTGGGACGTCGACCGAGGAAAGATATCCGTCGGCGGCATGGATATTTCGCAGGCGGATCCGGAGGAGCTGCTGTCGCTCTACGCGATCGTCTTTCAGGAAGTGACCCTATTCGACAACACCGTCATGGAAAACATCCGCGTCGGCAGAAAAGACGCGTCGGACGAGGAGGTGCTCGCGGCCGGCAGGCTCGCCAACTGCGAGCGGTTCGTCGAGCGGCTGCCGCAGGGCTGGCAGAGCCGGATCGGCGAAAACGGCTGCGCGCTCTCCGGCGGCGAACGTCAGCGGATTTCCATCGCGCAGGCCTTTTTGAAGGACGCGCCGATCATACTGTTGGACGAGGCGACGGCCTCCCTCGACGTGGAGAACGAAACGCAGATCCAAAGCGCGCTGTCGCGGCTGATCAAGGACAAGACCGTGCTGGTGATCGCCCATCGCATGCGGACCGTGGCGGGAGCCGACAAGATCGTCGTCTTAGCGGAGGGACGCGTCGCCGAGCAGGGCAGCCCCGCGGAGCTGATGAAGGCCCGCGGCCTCTATTAGCGGATGACGTCGCTTCAGAACAGAGGGGGGAGATGGTCTCTGCGGAGAGCGTGAACGGAACCGGCTTCGCAGCTAAGCGCGCCCTCCGCGCGTGGAGAAGGCGCACGAGGGGCGCCGAAGGCAAAAAAGCGGTCGCGCCCTTCCCCTTCCTTACCCAAAAGCTTTAATAACCGCCATTATGAAGCTGTATATGCCGTCTCCGGCAATAAGTCCGGATTCCCGAAGCTCCATGCTTTTGCTCCCCCAGATCATCCTGTACACGACGGCGGCTACGACGCCAAGCCCGTACATGGGGCTGTTGATCAATAACCCCGTCGCCAGCAGCACGCCGACCGTCTTTTTTATTCCAAAGACGAGCTGTATCAGCGCTCCAAAGGCTCCCCATTTTATGAGCTGTCCGAGGATTTCCGGGTTTCGGCCGGCTTCGATCGCAGCGGCAAAAACCTTCGACACCGGGGCGAACGTACCAAGCTTGAAATATATGGAAACAAAGCAGGCTACCACGGCAAAACCGATCAGCGCGCCGATCATTTCCGCTATGAGCTGCTGTCTGCGCCCGTCAAGCTCGTAAGCCGGGTTTCCGCTCTTTCCTCTCAGTATCCATCCCGTCTTCAAGTCGTACCCCATATCGGCAAAACATGGGCCGGTACAGGCAACATATCCCGTAAGGATGACGAGGGGCATTGTGGGAAACCCCATAAGCAGACCGAGAGAGAGGAATATAGTCGTGATGGCGAAGGCAGGGAACCATCCCGAGCGCATGGCGCAGATACCGACAAGCATGGGAGAGATAACCGACGAAAGCGTCACCCAGAGGACCCAGATAATAATCTTAGCCGGGTCCATCTGCGCCATCATGCCGGTTACCGCGGCAAGCACTGTCGCCGCAAGCGCGTTCAAAGCAAGCGACGTGCAGATCGCTTTCCGTACGCCGCGGTTCGAAACCGTGTAACTGTAAACCATGCCGTCCTCTTCCACCGTGTCGGAAGTATCTTTACCGCTCTTGTAAATCATATTGCCCACTTGCAGCAGAGACATAAGCCCGGCGCCGACCATCACGCCCTGGGGGATGTAGGTCGCTCCTATATTAAAACCAAAAAACACCGGCGCATATGCACGTATTAGCAAGCCGACGGCAAGGGCCGACATCGACCATATATTGGCAAGAAAAACAATGCCGATTCCCGCCATGGGCAGGCCGAACGATGCCCCGCCCGGGATTCCTATCCAAGCTGAGGGAATCCTTATCATATTGCCGACCGCGCCTGCCGCGATCCCCTGCAAAAGCCTCCGAATCTTCTCTCCACCCCTGTCTCCCGCCTCTATCGTCTCAGCTGTGGCGACGCCAGGGGGCCACGACGCCGAAGCCGGGTAGACTTTCGAATCGTATAGTTTATAAACAAAATAGATGCTGATGGCGGTAGCGGCGAAGGCGCCGACAAACATCGCCGGAATATACGGGCGCGCGCCCTTCACATAATAGATGATGCCGAGCGCGAGTATGCCGCAGTTTGACGCCGCGAAAGCCGCTCCGGAGCACATCGTCTGTACGAGGTTTTGTCTGTCCACGGAACGGAACTTGTCCATGCAGGAAAACGGTATCCTCGCAAGGGACATTGCGATTATCGCGCCCAAAATCGAAGTATTGGCGCCGAAGCCTGTTTTGACCAGCACCTGCATAGAAATTATAGCGGAGACTGCGGATACGAGGACGCTCAATAAAAAAGTCGCAGGCTCCGCAGTTTTTACATGAGTGATGCTCTTTGCCGTCTTCCGTTCCATTTACTACGCCTCCTTTGCAGCGGTAATGGGAAAAGCCGGCCCTTTGCAGACCGGCCGCACATGCTCTAATATCCCGCGACTCCGAGTTTACGGCAGTATTCCCTTATCTCCGGATGCCGATAGACGCCCTCCTCTTCAAATATTTTCCCGTCAAGAATGATCGTGGGATTTAAAACTATGCCGTCGGTATGTCCGGCCGCAGCCCACTCCTTGCCGAGAATGGACTTTCCCTGGCTCCCGACGCCAAATTCTATACAGCCGAAGACGCGCTCGTCCTCCACTATACGACCGGTCACCGCTCTGACGCCCGGATTGAAACCGAGCGAATAATGCGCCAGCCTATACATATTTTCAGGGTCATTCAGCCCCTCCATCCACTGACTGAACACTCTCGCCTCGCGGCCGCCGCGAATTTCGCTGACGCGTCCCTCGCGGAGAGTCATCGCAACCGGCTCGCTGAGCTTTCCGAGGCTCATAGGAGGAAAGAGCGCTCCGTCAAAAACGAGCGTACCCTCAATAGTTTCTTCTATCGGACACCAAGAGACCTGCCCGGCGAGCATAATGGGATAACCTTTTTCCGTCGCAAGCTTTCCTGAAAGCCGGACCCTACGTCCGCGATTGTACCCTCTAAGATCAGTACCCGCCTGGCTTTTCACAATTATCTCGTCGCTCTGCTGTATTATCCGCTGGATAGCGCCGCCCATTTCAACGACGAGAGGATAATCGATATTGCCGATAGTCCTTACCATCATCATCGCGTCCATGCCGGTAAGGTTTATATATCGCACGCCTGCGGCAAGCGCCGCCCGGAAACAATTCGAATGCATGATCGAGGAATAGGTGAATTCGATCCAAACATCGCAGTGTTCGACCGCCGCCGCGATCGGCGCATAAGGTTCAAGGCAGGTCTCCGGCGCGGTAGGATAATATATGACCGCCGGATGACCGCCTATCGTGAAGACGGCGTTGGCCGTTGCCTCCACGACCCTGCGGTCGGTACACGAGTCGCCGGTAATTACGACGCTTTCCCCGGGCTTGACCAACATAACGTCGCGCGCCAGCGTCATTGCCCCCTTAGCAAGTTCAAAGCTCATATATTCGTCACGCGGTTCCATTCCGATTGTGAACATGGACATCCTCCTTAAGCGATGCGATATGATATTAAGAGATTTTTATTGCATAAAGTTTATATCTTTTACTATTTAAAGTCATCGTTTATAAAAACAAATAATATTTCTAAATTTTACAACAAAAGACAAGTGCCCTTCGAGGATTGATACTTTTTATAAGAAAATGAAAAATATAGCCGTCTATTTTATATAAAACGACATATATCATTGTAATTTATAATTTATACTATTAATTAACGCAATCTTCCTTGTACGTTATATAATATATGCTGTAAGCGATTATAATTTTGCACAACTCAGATGTGATAAAAGATGATAAGAGTACGTCCAACAGTAAAACAGATGATCGAACAGGGCGGTTTTTCCGACTTCCGCGTTTTAGCCGGCGAAGCGGGCTTAGCAAAAAGAGAGGTAAAAACCGTGTGCGTCGTCGACGTGCCGGATATTGAGGGATGGATATTCGGCGGCGAATTTTTGCTAACATCGGGCTATATCTTCAAAGACGATCCCGAGATGCTAATTCAGCTGATAGAGACCGCCGACAGGTACAATGCAGCAGCGCTCGGAGTGAAGGTGGAAAGATACATGGACCGGATGCCGCAAAACGTACTGCGGACGGCCGACAGGTTATCGTTCCCGCTGATAAGCATCCCCAGCCATTATGCACACACGGAGATAATAAACCCGGTGCTTATCACAATGTCGGAGCAGACGATAGAAATGGCGAACCTATCCGACAAGATTCACATGGAATTTTTTAACCTGCTGCTTTCGGACGGCTCAATCGATTCCATACTGTCGCTCATAAACAAATATATATCCCGGGAGATGCTCTTCGTAGACGCGGCGACGGGAGAACGATACGCTCATACCACGTCGATGGAATTTAGCCAGCTGATCGACAACGTCCCCTTGCCCTCACTGATCGGACATTTCAGCCACGAAGAGATCGTCCTGTGCGAAAAAATCCGCGGATATCTCTTTATGGACAGACAGATAAGCGGCGCCATTCCCAAAATCGTCCTGAACCATGCAAAGGAGGCTTTGCTGCTTTCGCTAAAATGGAAACAAGAAAGATGGAAGTTGTTAAACGAAAGAGAGATTCATTTCGTTCAGGACATTCTCTATAAACGTTTCCGCCAAAAGTCGGAGGTCATGAGCCGCGGGCGCGCGCTCGGCTGGAACACCGAGGGAGAAAAGGCCGTGGCGCTTGTAGGCATAAGCGCCGGCCGTTCCATGCAGCGTCCGCTTAACGAACCATATGCGCGCGCATTCAAAAATATCCATTCCTTTATGAACGATATTCAAAAAGATATTCCCTACGCCACTCTTGAAAACGAAATGGCCTTTATTATGCCCGCCCCTAAGGACGACTGGCTTCAAATAAAAAGGAAGATGACGAGTGCCTTTCACTTAGCCGCACGCAACATAAAGGCGCAGAGCGGACTTCAACTGATAATGGGGGTAGGTTCCCCTGTGGAAAATATCGTTTATTGCAACAAAAGCTTCCGCGAGGCCTCTAAGGCGCTGATGCTGGCGCGGCAGAGGGAAGAGGCTAATGATCCGGTTTATTGGGAAGAAATGGGAGCTTACAAATTCCTCGCACCGATTCAAAATTCCAGGGAATCGCAGGAATTCGTCGACGAATATCTGGGAAAGCTTATGGGGCTTGACGATGATGAAGACGACAAAGATTCTCTTCTGGGCACGCTTTTCTGTATCATAAACAACAACTGGCACCTGAAAGCAGCGGCGGCGCAGATGGGGCTGCATTATAACACTATGAAATACAGGTGTAGAAAAATAGGCGAAATAATCGGTATGGATATGGACTCCCCTTCCGTCAGAACAAACCTTTCGTTCGCAATGGAGCTATATAAATTAAACAAAATCGGGAAGGAGCACGCAAAATGGGAAGAGTAAACAAAATGATACATGAAACAGTAGAGAGAAATTTTGACGAACAATTGCGCCGGACCAGAGAGATGGTCCGTATAAAAAGCCTCCTCTGCGAAGAAAAGGCGACGGAAGATAATCCGTTAGGGGCAGACCTTTCCGCCGCGCTTGACACTTTTTTGTCGATAGCTCAGGAAATGGGTTTTAAAACAAAAAATATGGGCGGCTACGTCGGCTACGTAGAAATGGGATCCGCAGACGCTCCGCTCATAGGCATACTGGCGCATCTCGACGTTGTCCCAGAGGGCGCTGCGGAACATTGGAAATACCCGCCTTACGCGGCGGCTATAGCGGACGATTGTCTTTACGGCAGAGGGGCGGTAGACGACAAGGGACCTGCGGTTGCGGCGCTTTTCGCCATGGCGGCGCTGCGCGGCTCAATGCCGCTGCACCGTAGATTCAGGCTCATTCTGGGACTTGACGAAGAGAACGACTCCCGCTGCATAAAATACTACAAAGAGCACGAAGAGATACCAAGATACAGTTTCTCGCCCGACGCCTCCTTTCCTGCGGTCAATGCGGAAAAAGGTATTTTACGGGTCGTCGTGACAATAAAAGGGGAGCGGCGCGCCGCAGCGGGCGGGGGAGCCGAGCTGCTGTCGCTTCAAGGCGGAGACAAATTCAATGTCGTACCGGACGGCGCAAAGGCCGAGATATTGGACAACGGCGAGCTGATAACGCTGTGGACCTCGGGCAGAGCTGCGCACGCAATGGAACCCTATAAGGGCGACAACGCCGTACAGAAAATGCTCCTGAAGCTTTTAACCGTGCCTTTACGCAAAGAGGACCATAAATTGATAGAGACGGCGGCGGCCATCGCGGGAGATGACTGGTCGGGAAGCTCTCTCTCCGTAAAATGCTCGGATGACATATCAGGAGAGCTGACGTGCAACTGCGCCGCAGCTGAGGGCAGGGTAAAGGACGGCGCTGCGGAGATACTCCTGAAATTCGACATCAGATACCCCGTCACCGTCCTTGCCGATAAAATAATCTCAAATATAGAAGCGACGGCGGCGCGCTTCGGGGCTTCAATGAAAACAGCGACTCATAAGCCCCCTCTTTATGTGCCTGCGGAAAGCTACCTCGTTCAAACCTTACTGGATGCATACGAAGAAGTCACGGGCGAACGTCCCGAACCGATCAGCATGGGCGGAGGCACTTACTGTCGCTTCTTACCGAATTCCGTTTCGTTCGGTCCGGTGTTCCCCGGCGAAGAGGAGGTCGCGCATCGTCCTAACGAGAGAATCTCATTAGATAATCTCCGCAAATGTACACATATATATGCCGAGGCGCTGATGAAACTTAACAAAGCGGATTAGGAAGCGGAAACAACGGCGCCAACATCTGCTTAAAGGCACGGCAAAAAGGCGCCGGTCCGCTTCAGTCTTCGAAATAATCCTCGCAGCCGCAGAATTTTCCTTCTTTGAAAAATATCCTCGGCACTCTTTTGCTTATGCCGCAGGTTATTTCGTAGTTTATCGTCCCGGCGAGCCTCGCTATCTCGTCGGCGGTGATTTTTTCTCCACAGCTTTCGCCGATCAGCGTCGCTTCGTCGCCGTTTTCGACGCCTTCTATGTCGGTGACGTCGGCCATCAGCTGGTCCATGCAGATATTTCCGGCGATCGGCGCTTTTTTGCCTCTTATGACGACGCTGCCTTTGTTCGAAAGGGCGCGCGGATAGCCGTCCGCGTAGCCGACGGGGATCGTCGCGAGCGTCGTCGGGCGCGTCGTCACAAAGGTCCCGCCGTAGCCGACGGGCGTCGACGGCGCTATCTTTTTGACGTATACTACGCGGCTCTTCAGCTGCAGCGCCGGGCGCAGATCGAGTTCCATGTCGTTGAGCTGATTCGAAGGGAACATACCGTAGAGCGCGACGCCGGCGCGAGCGGCTCCGAAACCATGGTATCCGCAGTCCATTATCGCAGCGCTGTTCTCGCAGTGCGTCAGCGGAAATTTTATGCCGCGGGCCGCCAGTTTCTCGATCATTTCGCGGAAGAGCGCGACCTGCCTGTCGCTCGGCGCTTTGTCGCGCTCGTCGGCTCTCGCCAAGTGCGTGAATATCCCCTCGAGGCGGAGGTTAGGCAGGCGGCTTATTTTTTCTATTTCGTCGACGGACGCGTCGTTCGGCTCAAAGCCGATTCTTCTCATGCCGGTGTCGATTTTTATATGCATTTCGGCGGTGAGGCCCACTTCCGACGCTACGCGCGAGGCTTTTTCCGCAAATTTTCTTTCGTAGACGGTCATGCGTATTTTATTTTTCACGGCGTCGGCGATTCTGCAGGAGGGCATGAAGCCGAGCGTGTAGATCGGCTTTTCTGTTCCTTTCTTCTGCAGCTGCAGCGCCTCTTCTACGGTCGCCACCGCGTAGGCGTCGGCGACGGCGGTGAGCGCGGCCGAGACTTGCGGCGCCCCGTGGCCGTAGGCGTCGGCCTTCACGACGGCGATGAATTTTTCGCCGGCGGGCATCCTGCGCCGCAGCAGTTCCGCGTTGTGCACGATTTCGTCCAAATTTATTTCCGCGTATACGCGGCAGCATTTTTCTTTTGCTTCGATTTCTTTCATTACGCACCAGCTCAAATGATTCGTTTTCCGCGGGGCGCCCCGCGCTTCTCTTGATTATACCGCGCCCGCGTCTATTTGTTTTTCAGATATTCTTCGGCGTCATTTCTCGCTTCTTCGGCGAGCGAAAAATCTTTTCTGAGGTCGGCTATTTTGAAGTTCGCGAGCCCGTGCTGCGCCAAGCCGGCGAGCTCGCCTTCGCCGCGCTGTTCGAGGTCGGCCCTCGCTATGGCGAAGCCGTCGTCAGTCGCGGCGAAGGCTCTGAGGCGTTCTGTCTCGCCTCCGCTCCCGGCGATGAGCACGCAGACGCCGCGGCGCGTGCCGCGGCCGACGCGTCCGCGCAGCTGATGCAGCTGTGAGAGGCCGTAGCGCTCTGGGGATTCTATCACGATGACCGTGGCCTCGGGCACGTCGACTCCGACTTCGAGGACCGTCGTTCCGACGAGCAGCTGTGATTTTCCGTCGCGGAAGGAGGCTATCGCCGCGTCTTTCTGTTCCGCGTCCATTCGGCCGTGTATCAGCGAGATTTTTATCGGCGGAAGTTTTTTCTTCAGCCATTCGAAGCGCTGTTCCGCGGCCGGGAGCGTAGAGCCTTCATCCTCCTCGACGCGCGGGCATATCCAGTAGACGCGCCCGCCGTGCGCTATTTCTTCGGCGAGGAAGCGCAGCAGCTTCGGCAGCGCCGCGACGTCTATCACGCGCGTTGCCGGAGGCACGCGCCCCGCCGGCTTTTCATCTATCACGGATATGTCCATGTCGCCGCAGAGGGTCTGCGCCATCGTGCGCGGTATCGGCGTCGCGCTCATCATCAGCAGGTGCGGCCTCCCGCCGTCTTTCAGCAGGCGCGCGCGCTGCCTGACGCCGAAGCGCTGCTGCTCGTCTATTATCACGGCTCCGAGGTTTTTGAAGCGCAGTTCGTCGGAGAGCAGCGCCTGGGTGCCGGTTATGACGTCGATCGAACCATCCGCCGCCCCCGCTAAAGTTTCGCGCCGCGCTCGAGCCGGCATTTTGGATTTCAGCATCGCGCAGGCGACGCCGGCAGGAGCCAAGTATTTCAGCGCCTGGGCGTGCAGCTGCTCGACGAGCGTTTCCGTGGGGGCCATCAGCGCGCACTGCGCGCCGCCGTCGCAGACGCAGGCCGCGAAGGCCGCCGCGACGAGCGTTTTGCCGGAGCCTACGTCGCCTTGCAGCAGGCGCGATATCGGAGCGCCGGAGGCGCCGTCGTTTATTATCTCGTCGAGGGCTTTCTTTTGCGACGAGGTGAAAGAAAAGGGAAGGGCGGAGACGAATGCGTCGAAGCGAGCGCCTTTGACGAGCGGGAACGCGCGGCAGCCCTCGCGCTCTCTACGCCGTTCCGCGAGCAGCAGATGGAGCTTGAAAAGTTCTTCGTAGGCGAGGCGCCTGCGCGCCTCTTTCCAGCTTTCCGGCGACTGCGGGAAGTGCATCTCGCGCAGCGCGTCGGCGGCGGAGAGCAGGCTGTTTTTACGGACGACGCTCCGCGGCAGCTCTTCGGGCATGAAGGGAAGATATTCCTCGACCGCGCGCCTCGCGGCGGAGCGCAGCGTCTTCTGCGTTATTCCCTCGACGGCCGGATAGATCGGTACTATACCGCAGAAGGAGCTTTCCTCTTGTTCGCCCAGCCCGCGGCATACTGCGAATTCCGGCTCGGTCATTTCGAATACGTCGCCGCGCAGCAGCGGCGTGCCGTAGAGCAGCAGCGCAGCGCCGTCCGCAAGGGTCTTTTCCAGCCTGCGGCGGTTGAACCAGGCTGCGCGCAGCTCGCCTGTGCCGTCCGATAAGAGGCAGGTCGTTATGCACCGCCCTCCCGAGAGCATCTTCGTCTCCGCGCCGCACACCGAAGCGCGGACGACGGCCGGGGAGCCCGGCACGAGTGCTGAGATATTTTTTCTGCCGCGCCTGTCTTCGTAGCGGCGCGGCAGAAGAAAGAGAAGGTCGCGGACGCTGCGCACGCCGAGTTTTTCAAAGAGCGTGCAGCGGCGTGGTCCGATGCCTTTCAATTCGGATATCGGAGAGTCTATTTTGTCCTGCCGGGCTTTTTCCGACGCTCCGGCTTTATTTTCAGTCCTGTTTGCCAATCAGATCCTCAGGATTCACGCCGAGCAGTCCGTAGGCGGCCTCAAGATCTTTGCGGCTGTTTTTCTGCTCCTGCCCCTCCGGCTGGCTCTGAGATTCGGCCGGGTTCTCCGCCTCGTCCTTCGGCGCGCCTTCGAGCACCGCTTCGACGGCGCCCTTCAGCTGCGACGCGTTGATGGACTGCGTCAGCTGGTTGTCGAATTTCGCGAGCATTCCGCGGAACTCCTGCGCGTACATGTCGCGGATGTTGCGTATCTGCTCCACTCCGGCGCGGAGACGCTTCACCTCTTCGGCGGTGTCATGACGCATCGCCTCGGCTTCGGCGCGCGCGTCCTCGAGGATTTTGTTCGCCTGTTCGCGAGCGCTCTTCACGCGGTCGTCTGCGCTCTTCTGAGCCATCAGCAGCGCCTCGTGCAGCACGTCCTTCATGCGATCGTATTCGGCAAGGCTCTCCTGCTTCGCGGCCAGCTCCTGCTCGAGTTCCTTGTTTTTCTTGTTGTACGTCTGCAGGGCCTCGGCGACGTTGTCAAGAAATTCGTCCACCTCGGCGGTATCGTACCCTCTGAGGCTCTTCTTGAAAGACTGGTTGACGATATCAAGCGATGTCAAAAGCTCCGGCATTTATTCCGCTCCTTTGTCGATAGTATTTTTATTATTATAATTTCTTTTCCCAAAAATCGCACTCCCGATGCGCACGATGGTGCTTCCCTCTTCTATCGCGACGCGGAAGTCGCCGCTCATGCCCATAGAGAGTTCGGGCAGCGGGAGCCCCGAGGAGCGCCGCAGCTTTTCGCGGAGCTCGCGCAGCGCGGAGAAGCTCCTTCTCAGCTCGCCCTCGTCATCGGTGTCGCGCGCAACCGTCATGAGGCCGCGCACTTCTACGCGCGGGCAGCTTTCGAGTACGGCGCCGAGCGCCGCTGGCGCCGCCTCCGGCGCCAGGCCGCCCTTCGCCTCTTCGCCGGAGACGTTCACCTCAATGAAAATCGGATAAGCGGCGACGCCCTTCTCGCCCGCTATTCTGTTTATGGCCGCCGCGATCCCGGCCGAATCGACGCTCTCTATAAGGTCGAAGGTCTCCATCGCGCGACGGATTTTGTTTTTCTGAAGCCTGCCGATCATATGCCACGGGCAGGACGCAAGCCCCAGCGGCCAGGCCGCGCGTTTCGCGGCCGCCTCCTGGACTCTGTTCTCCCCGATAAGGTCGACGAGCGGCGCGGCCTCCTCCATCGCTTCAAGCGAATGATACTTAGTCACGCCCATCAGCTTTACCTCCGACGCGGCGCGCCCGCTTTTCGCCGCGGCTTCGGCTATCTCTTCCCTGACCTTCGCTACCTTTTCCGCGATTCCGGCTACCATAGCTGTATCCTTCCCTCACGCGCCTCCGCGGCGTTTTCAACTATTGCGTCTCCTACAGAGATGCCATTTGTCACGAGAAATTTATTGTTCTCTATCATAACGCCTTCGACGGGCGTGAAGATGACGCGCGCGCCGCGCACGAGATACAGCCCGCGGCTGCCGTTTTTCTCCAGTATGGCGCTCTCCGGCACGAGCGCACCCTTCGTGAGCCCCGCGTCGATAGTCAGAGTGTAGTTGCGCGAAAGCACGAGGTCGGGCGGGAACCACGGCATCGTCACGTATATCTTCGTAAGCTCGCCCGACTTCTGCGTGACGCGTATGTCAGCTCTTGAGACGGTGTCGTCGACATCCATTCTGACGCGGAATTTTTTGCGCCGTATCTGCTCCTCGGCGTCGCCCTTCAGCTTCATATAGCCGAGAAAGCGGAGGTCCTGCGGCTGCTCGATTATCTTGCCTATAGTCCCGCCGCGCGATGCCGACGCGCCGTCCGCTATGAAGCGCAGCTTGGCAGGCTTCTGGAAGAATTCGGCGCTCTCCTGCCAGAGCTCCGAGTAGCGCCACCTGCTCTCCTGTCCGTCGACGCCGGCGACGAAGTAGCCCTGCTGGAAGGCCTTCACCTCGCGCCCTCCGACCCGCGCGACGACGGCGCCGCGCGCGACGCGGACAGGCCCCTTGCCGAGCGGGAAGGAAAGCTGCCCCGAGGCCGGAGCCTTCAGCAGTGCCTCTTTCCAGAGCAGCAGCCCCTTGACATTTATAACGTTTATCTCTATGCCGGGGACGGCCCACGTTATCCCGGGGTGCAGGTATTCGTAGCGGTTGAAGTAGGACTTGAAGCCCCATGCCCACAGCGCTGCTATGGCCGCGACGCCGAGCCAGTATGTTATGCGGAAACTTCTTTTTTTTTCTTCCGGCTTATAGCGTCTGACCATTTTGCCGTCCTTTATTCGATTCCGAGCAGCGGCGGAACTTCCGCAATGTCCGCCACGACGCGCCACGCGCCGGCTTCGGCTAGCTTTTCTTTTCCGAAGTAGCCCGTAGCGGAGCCTATGCCGCGCACCGACGCGGCGACCGATGTCTTCATGTCTATATCCGTGTCGCCGACGTAAAAGGAATTTTCGGCGCCCGCGCCGAGGCGTCCCATCGCCGTAAAGAGCGCCTCCGGGTCAGGCTTGGCCTTCGTTATGTCTTCGAGCCCGACGACGGCATCCATGTACGGCGCGAGCCCGACGCCTTCTACGACTTTACGCGCAAAGCGGCGGTTCGAAGCGACGCCGGTCTTTACGCCAGCGGCGCGCAGCTTTGAAAGCGCCGACAGCACGTTTGTAAAAAGGCGGATCTCGCTTTGCTCCAAGCCGCGAAAGTTTTCGCGGTAATACGCCAGCCATTCGTCTTTATAATCGCCCCAATAGAGGCGCCAGCTCTCTTCCACCGGCAGCCCTATGCCCTCGAGCACCCTCTCCCTTGAAATCGTCGGAAGCCCGAACTTCGCCGCGACAAGATTCGTGCACTTGTGTATCGCGTGGCTGCTGTCGGCGAGCGTCATGTCGAAATCAAATATTACCGCCCTCGTATCGTTCACACTACTCAACTTTGATTACAAATCCCTTCAGATAATTTGTCTCCGGTGCTGAGAGCAGCGCCGGATGGTCCGCCGGCTGGCATATCTCGCTCGCGACGCGGCAGTTCGCCCTAACGTCCTTAGCGGCCGAGGCCAGCACGTCGAGCAGCATCTCGCGCGTGAAAGCGTGGCTGCACGATAGGAAAAGCATGTATCCTCCTTCGGAAAGTCGGCGCAGCCCCCGCAGCGCGAGCTCCTTATAGCCGCGCCGCGCCGAATCGAGCTGCCCCTTTCCGGGCGAGAAGGGCGGTGGATCCATGACGACTATATCATAGCGCGCCCTCTCGGCGTCCAGCTCGCGCAGCACGTCGAAGGCGTTGCCGCATACGAATTTCGCCCTGCCGTCGTCCAGGCCGTTCAACGCGATATTTTCCTTAGCGCGGTCGAGCGCGCCCTGAGACTGGTCTACGGCCGTCACCGACGCCGCGCCGCCGGCGAGAGCGCGAAGCGTGAAATGCCCCTGATACGAGAAACAGTCGAGTACGCTTGCGCCGCCGTAAAGGGAATCGAGCAGCGCGGGAACGCCGCGCACGTCGAGATACGCGCCAGTCTTCTGTCCGCCCGCTACATCGACGCGCTCAAGAAAGCCGCCTATCCGCACCTTCAGCGGCGCCTCCGGCATATCGCCGAGAAGCGGCTTTATCTCGCGCGGTATCCCTTCTTTTTCGAGGTACTTCGTGTCGTTGCGCAGTATCACCGCGGATAATTTTTTTACCTTGCGGAATATCTTCGCCACCTCTTCGGCGTGGCGGTACCATCCCATTATCGAGAGCTGCAGCGCGAGCACGTCGCCGTAAAGGTCGGCCGTTACGCCGGGCAGCCCGTCCCCCTCGCCGTGCACCCAGCGGAAGGCCTCCTCGCCGGCGCACCACTTTTTCCTGTAAGCGAGCGCTCTCTCGACGCGCCTGCGCAGCAGCTCCATCTGGTCCGGCTCACGGCTGCCGAAAGAGAGCACGCGGATGCAGAGCTCGCTCTCGCTCCACAGCCCCCAGGCTACGCGTTCTCCGCTTCTTTCCTCGAGCGGCACTATGTCACCAGGCGCGCACTGCGGCAGTTGCAGCAGATTCCCTTTGAATATCCACGGATGCCCGCGCTTTATGCGCTCCGCGCCGGCCTCGTTCAGCAGCGCGCGGCGGAGCAGCCGTCTGTCGTTAGCCATTCCGCTTGTCGCCGACTATCACGGCGAAGGCGTCGTGGTTGTGTATGCTCTCGTGGCTCGCGACTGAAACGCGGTACCATAAGACGCGAGGCTCGGCCCGCATCGCGAGAGCGAGGTCGCGCACAGTGTCCTCTACGAATTTCGGGTGCATATACGCGCGCTCGGTGACGAACTTCTCGTCTTCGCGCTTCAGCAGGCTGTATATCGGCGCGGAGGCGCAGTCGTCGGCCATCTTCACGAACTCTTCGAGCCATACGAAGCCTGAGAGGCGCACCTCCATCACGGCGTGAGCGCGCTGATTGTGCGCGCCGAAGTCGGAAATTTCCTTCGAGCAGGGGCAGAGAGTCTGTATCGGCGCCGTCACCGTCGTAACAAGGTCAAATTCGTCGTCTACTAAAGAGGCGTCGAAGCGCACGTCACAGCGCACGCGTCCCTTAGCGCCGCTGACCGGCGCGGATTTCGTTATGAAATAGGGAAAATCGAATACGGCGTGCGCGTCCTTTGCCGAGAGCCTCGCGCGCAAAGTTTCGAGAAGCCCCTCCATGTTGTGGAAGGTCACGCGCTTCTCCTGAGAGCTCAGCACCTCGACGAATCTGCTCATATGCGTGCCCCTGTAGTCGCGCGGTAGCGAAACGGAGAGGCTGACGTTCGCGATCGTCTCCTGAGTCCCGCTGTCGCGGTCCGGCACCGCTATCGGCCACGAAATGTCGCGTATGCCGACGCGGTCTATCTCAAGATTTCTGTAGTCCGTTTCGTTCTGGACGTCACGCATCTTTTACATCCTCCCTGCGGCATACCACGAAGGAGCCCTCCGTCTCCCAGAGGCGCACCTCGCTGAGGCGGCAGTTCTCGCGCGCCAGAGCGCCGTCGAGCGCGCGGAATATCCACATCGAGATATATTCCGCGGTGGGCTGCGGCAGGATGTCGTTTATATAAGAGTGGTCGAGCTTGAAAAGCACGAGCTCGCCGACAATCTTTTTCAGCTCGGCGAAGTCGCAGATCATGCCCTCGGCGTCGGGCGCGCCCTCGAGCGTGACGCGCAGATGGTACGTATGGCCGTGCAATCGCTCACATTTGCCGTGATAATGTATAAGGTTATGCGCGGCGTCGAATTTAAAATCGCGGCATAGCAGCATAATCATCCCTCCCAATTTAGCACCGTCTTTTGCGGCGGGACGCCGTTCGCAAACACCGGCACAGACACGATAATAGATGATTGTATCACGCAACCGGCGAAATTGCCTATTTTAGGGGAAAATATTATAATTCACAGACTAAGTATCTGCAAATCGGAGGGATGGGAATGGAAGGTAAAAAGGTTGTAACGCTGCTTCTCGGAAGCCCTCGCAAAGGCGGCAACAGCGAGCAGCTTGCCGACTCTCTCGCAAAGGGCGCCGAAGAAAAGGGATGCGAAGTCCGCAAGGTGCGCCTCGCGGGCAAAAAACTAAACGGTTGCCTCGACTGCCGCAAATGCTGGAGCACCGGCGCGCCGTGCGTCCAGCGCGACGACATGGCGCAGGTGTACGAAGACATAGCGGCGGCCGACGTCCTCGTCTTCGCGACGCCGCTCTACTTCTATTCGTGGAGCTCACAGATCAAGCCGGTGTGGGACAGGCTGCTGCCCTTCTACGCCGAAAACGCGAAGATAAAGCTCGCGTGCAAAAAGGCAGCGCTGCTCGCGGCTGCGGGAGACGCCGAGGATAACGTCTTCGACGGGCTCAAGGCCTCCTTCCGCCTCGCGTGCGGCTTCACGAAATGGGAGATAGCGGGAATGATTTGCGCCGCCGGCATGTACCCGAAGAGCGACATGGCCGAAAAGGGCGGAAAGTTCCTCGCGGAAGCCTATGAGCTCGGCAAAAAGCTGTAAGGCAAACTTGAAAAATTGGAAAACATCCTTGTAACGGGGGGGGCCGGCTTTATCGGCTCCCATACCTGCGTGACGCTGCTCGAGGGCGGATACTCCGTCGTCATAGCGGATGATTTCTCTAACAGCGGGCCGAGGTCCCTCGACGCTATCCGCGCGATAACGGGGCGCGACTTCCTCTTTTACGAGGCTGACGTCGCGGAGGCGGCGGCCGTCGATAAAATTTTCGGCGAAAATAAAATCGACGGTGTGATTCATTTCGCAGGCTTCAAAGCGGTCGGCGAATCTGTGGAAAAGCCGCTCGAATATTACCGCAACAACCTTCTCAGCACGATAGAGCTCGCGCGCGCCTGCACCGCGCACGGCGTGCCGAAGTTCGTCTTTTCATCGTCGGCGACGGTCTACGGCGGCGGCGAACCGCCCTTTCTCGAGAGCACACCCCTTATGCCGGCGATAAATCCCTACGGCGAGACGAAGGCCGTCTGCGAAAAAATCCTGACCGACGCGGCGCGTGCGGACAAAGGCCTGTCGGTCTCGCTGCTGCGCTACTTCAACCCCGTCGGCGCGCACGAGAGCGGGCTGCTCGGCGAAGCGCCGAACGGCGTTCCCAACAACCTGATGCCCTATATAACGAAGGTCGCTAAGGGCGAGCTTAAAGAGCTGAGAATCTTCGGCGACGACTACGACACGGCGGACGGCACCGGCGTGCGCGACTACATACACGTGATGGACCTTGCGGAGGGGCACGCGGCGGCGCTGAAAAAGGCTCCGGCCGGCGTCTCCGTCTACAATCTCGGGAGCGGCGTCGGCACCTCGGTGTTGCAGCTCGTCGCGGCGTTCGAGCACGCGAACGGCGTAAAGATAGCGCGCCGGATAGCGCCGCGCAGGCCCGGCGACATAGCGGCATGCTGGGCCGACGCGGGCAAGGCCGAGCGCGAGCTCGGCTGGAAGGCGCGCCGAACGATAGAAGATATGTGCCGCGATGCGTGGAGATTCGAGAAGGGCTTAGCCGGATAAAAAGTTTTCCCGTATAAGAGCGCGCCCGCGAAATAAAAGCGCGGGCGCGCTTATTTCCCTGCGAGGCGCGCTTTCGACAGCAGCGCTTCGTACTCTTCCGGCGTATCCATGTCTTTGAAGTGCGCGGCCGGCGCCGGGACGAGCTCGACCTCTTCGGCGAAGCGCTTCAGTATGTTTCTTCCGCCGGCGTCACCGCTAGCGTCGGCGAATCTTTTCTTCCACAGAGCACGGTAGAACATCGGGTGCCCGAAGACACCCTCCCGGCACGGCGCGAGGACGCTCTTGCCGGGCGGCAGCGCCGAAAATTTTTCTGCGAGCGCCGCCATATCCTCCGAGCCCACGAGAGGAAGGTCCCCCAGCATTATGCAGAAATCCACGCCCTCCGGCAGCATCGCGAGCCCTATCGCAAGAGAGCTCGACTGCCCGCGCTCCGGGGCCTCGTTAACGCGCGTCTCCACGCCGGGCGGCGACGCTATTGCGGCCGCGACCTCGCGCGAAAGTACCGCGTTTATCTTCGAAAAGCCGGCGCCGCGAAGGTTGTCGATGACGCTCTCGACCACCGTTTTGCCGCCGAAGGGCAAAAGCAGCTTTTGGCGCCCCATCCGCGTAGAAAGCCCCGCGGCGAGCAGTATCGCCTGCATCTTCATCTCTCCGTATATCCGTATAATATGTTTTCCCGCTCAGAGGCGCAGAGCACCGCGTCATAGCTTTCCAGCAGCGCCGGGATGACCCCCGCGAGCCGGCCGCGCCCCTCTTCGTCCGCTTCGTCCCACTTGTTGAGGATGAGGATTTTTTCCGCCGCGCGCGGCGCGTTTTTCAGCGGCCCGTTTTCTTCGCAGCGCAGGTATTTTAAATACTCGCGCTCCGTTATCGCCGCGCCCTCTTCGAGGCCGTGAAGGGCGCGGAACGCTTCGGCGCGGAAGACGCTTTCCTCGTCCGCTTTTTTCCCAAGGGCGTCGACGCCGGCGACCGCGAGCACGAAGCGGCAGCCTTGAGGCACCGGAGGCTCGTGGTCGCCGTAGTACTTCAGCGAGCGCCCGCGCGAGCCGTCGCACTCGGCCGCCACGAAGTCCGTCGCACCGCCCGCAAGAAGCATTTCCAGCTCATGCGGCGAGTAGCCGTGAAGTTTGTTCTTTTCATCCCGCAGCGCCCCCGCAGCGGTGAGCGAAGGGCGCGGCGTCGCGGCGAGGAACGCGGCGCAGCTCCGCGCGTCGCCGATAAATACGTTTTCGCATTCGTCCGGCGTCGGCGAAAAAATTTTCGTCGTCGCCGTAAGCAGCACGCGGCGCCTCTTCGCAAGCTCGCGCCCGAGGCCGTAAAGCAGCGTCGTCTTGCCCCCGCCGCCCGTTATGGCGGCGACCGCCGCGCCGCCTCGCTCCACCCTGCGCGCCAAAAATGAAAAAAGTTTCGTCACGGGCGCGGCCATTTATCGACGCGCGCCGTTCTGCGGCAGATTTTTATCGACGATCACGCCTCTGTTCGTTTCGCCGTCCATATAGACCGCGAAGCTGCCGCGATAGACGCGTACCGCGTCGTTTTTGCAGGTCTCGCACTCAGCGCCTTCGAACCATTCGGAATTGAAAATGTTCCTATCTTCTCCGGCGAAGACCGGCATGTAAAGCACGCCGTCGACCTCGAGGTCGGAGAAGAAGTGCGTGCCGTAGGAGAGCTCCGGCATGAAGCCGAGGCGTGGTATGCCGAGCTCCACCATCACGCGGCAGTGCGTCAGCTCGCTGTACTGCACAGGGACGCCGAGCTCGGGGTTGCTCGAGCCGATGCGCCCCGGCGCGACTAATATATACGGCTCGTCGGAGGCTCCGTTGATGTCGCCTATCAGCCTCGCGGTGCCGTAGAAGTCGCGATTCGCGTAGTAGCGCCCGTAATCGACGTAGATTATTTTCGAAATGCCGGCTATAGAGCCGTGTGTGACCATCCTGTCGGCCTGAAGCAGTATCTGTTTCTCCGCTACAGGAGGAATGCCGCCTTCGTTCTGGGCGTTCGACCAGAAGGGGCGCGACTGTATAAGGCAGAGGGAGTCCTCCGTCGGCTCATAGGCGAACTCCATGTCGGCCGGCAGACCCATCTCCGCTTCGAGAAGTTTCAGCGTCTTCTTCATCCTTTTATAAAAGCCGGGATATTTCTGCGGGAATTCGTCGAAGGTGAAGCATATCTTCGTCCCCGGCTGCAGCGTCGACATGTTTTTCATAACTTGCGAGAAGGCCCCCTCGCCGTCGGCGTAGCCGTATATCTGAGCGTAAGCGCTGAAATCCGGATGGTATTTTATCAGCTGGCGCCACTCCTTTTTTATGTCGAGCGTCGTCAGCGCGTCTGGGTTTTCCCTGTCTATGACGTGGAAGGATTCCTGCGCTATCGCGGCGATCTTCTCCGGCGAAAAGCCCTCGGGGCGCAGTATCGGATTGGTGAGCGAGGCCGTGCGCGCGTATCCGCGCTTCGTGCTCATGGTCCCCATCCCGAAGACCATGCGTATCAGGCCGTCCTCCTGCCTTATTCGTGTCGTCCAGCGCCGGAAGTTCTGCGAATAGCCGACGCCGGCGATCGTCGGATAGTAATATCTGCCCCGCCAGCGCCCGGCCATGCGGATTATTATTATCCCCATGTCGTCATCTCCGAGTCTGTGCCTCTCCCTGTACTCCTCCGCGGCGGGGAAGAAGGTGCGCGAATAGACGCGCTTCACCTCCCTTTCGACGGCCGCGGCGCGCTCGGCGGCGGCGCCTTTGTCGTTGCAGAGAAAGGTCGTCAGATACTTTCCCGCGAAGGAATGCTTGACATCGTCCTCGAGGCGGCTCGAACTCCTTATCGCGACGGGATCGTTCACCTCGGTTAGGAACTCCTCGATGAATTTTCGTGCGTCTGCGGGCAGAGGGGCCGCAAGAAAAGCCTCCTCGACGCGCCGCGGCTCTTTGCAGGAAAGCAGAGCCCGCAGCCCCGGCACGTTTTCAAGAAAGCGGTGGAATATCTCTACGCTCAGATATATCGAGCTCGGAAGCTTCGTCTTCGCGAGCTCCTCGTCGCCGCTGCCGCGCAGCTTCCGCAGCGCGAAGAGCAGAGAGCGCCCCTTGCCGCCTATCGTGCCTTTGCCGAGTATCAGCGGCGCGAACTCCGGATCGTCGTGAGGCTCCCACTCAAAATAAAGTTTTTTCGCCCGAGGGTCTTCCATCATTTTTCCCCCTTTCCTCCTCCGCTTCGGTCTATCACGACGCCGACCTCGCTCTCTCCGTCCAGCAGCACGTCGAAGAACCCTTCATACAGACGCACCGCGGGATGCCCCGTCTTATTCCAAGGATGTCCGTCGAACCATTCCCTGTTGAAGACGTCATCCTTCTCTCCTTCGAAGACAGGCAGATAAAGGGTGTTGTCGCCGTCGAGGTCGAGGAAGAAGTGGGTCCCGTAGGAGAGCTCCGGCGCCATTCCCTTCTGCGGGATGCCGAGTTCGGCGAGACAGCCCGAATTCGATATCTCATTATAGCGCACCGGCACGCCGAGCAGCGGGTTCGAACTGCCCCAGCGCCCCGGGCCGACCAGTATGTAACGTTCGTCCTTCATCGTATCGTTAACGTCGCCGACGGCGCGTGCGACGTCTGAGAAGTCCGGCCGCTTGCCGTAAATGTCGGGGTCGACGTAGACGATGTGACGCGCCCCTTCGAGCCTTCCGTTCGCGACCATACGGTTGCCGCGCAGAATCACTTCGTCGGGCGGCGTCTCGGGAATCTCGACGCGCCCCCTGTCGTCGTAGACGGAAAGCGGGCGCAGCTGCACGAGCGTGAAGCGGTCGGAATCCGCCTCGTAGGCGAATTCCATGTCGACCGGCAGCTGAAGCTCTTCTTCGAAGAGGGAAAGCAGCGCCTTGAGGCGCGAGAAGAGCTTCGGGCAGCGCGACGGCAGCTCGGAAAAGGTGAACACCGGGCGCGGCATCACGAGGTTGCCGCGGTCCGTGTGTATCCAGTGGAAGGAATTTTCGCTGAACCATTCGAGGTACGCCGAGGCCATCTTATGCTTTTTCAGCACCTCTCTGACGTGTTTCGAAATGTGCAGCGAGGAAAATTTCCGTTCGTCGAGGTCGACGTAGTCGAAGTGCTCCTGCGAGTGGGTGACTATCTCGCGAGGCTTCGTCCCCTCGGGGCGCAGGTTCGGATTCGTAAGGTAAAAGGTCCTGGCGTAGGAGCGGTCGACGGTGCGGGTGCCGAGGCCGAAGCAGATGCGCGCGACGCCGTCCTCCTTCCTGATGCGCGGCGACGGACGGCGGAAGACCTTCGAAAACGCCGCGCCGGCCATCTCCGGGTAGAACATGCTGCCGTAGCGGCGCCCCTCTATCGGTTGAATCAGCACCGCCATGCGCTCGCCGCCCCATTTTATACCGTGCTTGCGCTTATATTCGCGCGCCGATGCGTTGTAGGTCGACGCGTAGACCATCTTTATCGCGTTTTCGAGCTCCGCGCGGCGCGCCTCCTTCGTCCCGGCGTTCGACGAAAAGACCGTCGCGTACTTGCCGGCGAAGGAAAGGTTCACGTCATCCTCGAGCGTCGACGAAGAGCGGACGGATATAGGGACCTCGATGAGAGAAAGAATTTTTTCCAGCGGCTCCTCCAGCGACAGGGGCAGAGAGGCCTCCGCGCAGATCCTGTACAGCTCCGGCGCGTCGGAATGCTCGCGCAGGCTCTCGAGGCGCTCCCAAAGGCCGTTGAGCTCCATAAATTCGTCGAAGGCCGACGTAGTGACGACGAACGAATATTCAGGCATATGCACGTCTTCGAGAAGCCCGTTTTTTTCGAGCACGTGATGGGCGAAGGAAAGCCCCTTGGCCTTGCCCCCGATGCGTCCGCCGCCTATCATCCAGCCGCGCTCCCGATAAAAAGGCTCCGGCTCAAAGCTCCTGTAAAAATCTCCGTAATTCATGAAACGTATCCCCCCTGTACAAACGGCAAAAGTTCCGCGTAAATTTTTTATAGCTTACTATTATAAACTATTTCTGCGTTTAAGTTATGAAAAAACGGGGAATATTACGCAGCCGCCGGAGGGAAATATAAAAAATGCGGCCCGGCAAAACGCCGGCCGCATTCACAGCGCAATGAGGCGAACGCTACTTTTTCGCCGCGCCCTGCTTGGCGACCGCGGCCTGAGCGGCCGCTATCGCTTCAGCGTCGCCGAGGTAGTAGTGCCTTATCGGCTTCATGTCGTCTCCGAGCTCGTAGACGAGGGGCACGCCCGTCGGTATGTTTATCTCAAGGATATCTTTTTCCGAAACGTCGTCGAGGTATTTGACGAGCGCGCGGATGCTGTTGCCGTGCGCCGCGACGATGACGCGCCTGCCGTCCTTCACGTCGGGGACTATGGCCTTTTCCCAATACGGCACGACGCGCGATACCGTGTCGGCGAGGCATTCGCCGAGCGGAAGCTCCTCTGCGGAAAGCGACGCGTAGCGGCTCTCGCGTCCGGGCCAGCGCTCGTCGGATTTTTCCAGGAGGGGCGGGCGCGTCGCGTAGCTGCGGCGCCATATCTTCACCTGCGCGTCCCCGTACTTCGCCGCGGTGTCGGCCTTGTTCAGCCCCTGCAGCGCGCCGTAGTGGCGCTCGTTTAGGCGCCACGACTTCTCCACGGGGATCCACATCAAATCCGTTTCCTCGAGGACCGCCCAGAGCGTTTTTATCGCGCGGCGCAGCACCGACGTAAAAGCCTTGTCGAAGACGTAGCCCTCCTTCTTCAGCAGCGCTCCGGCGGCCTTCGCCTCCGCGAGCCCCTTCTCGGAAAGCGGCACATCCTGCCAGCCCGTGAAACGGTTCTCTTTATTCCACTCGCTTTCGCCGTGTCTTATCAAAACTATCTTATACATCAGAGCGCCTCCAGCTGATTTTGTAGGAACTTCGGCTACATTGTCGGCCGTCGCCGGCGCGTTGTCAAGTGCGCGGGAATACGCGCCGGCAGAGCGAGGCGAGCTTATGGGCCGCAATGCCCGCGTATTCGCGGAGGCCGGCGCAGGAGAGCGCGAAGCTGCCGCCGTCGGGGAGGAAGGATTGATATCCTCTTATAAGGGGGTCCGTGATGCGCCACGGCGCGTAAGGATATAAGTCGACGTCGGGCAACGCTTCTTTCGCGATCATCGTTGCGCGGGGCAGATGATAGGCGTTCGTCACAACGATCAGGCGCTTTATGCCGAGCCGCCGGACGAGCTCCGCCGCGTATCTCATATTTTCAGCGGTGGTGCGCGAGCGCTCTTCGAGTATTATCGCGCCGCGCCAGCCCATTTCGCGCGCGGCCTGCGCGAGCGTCCTCGCCTCGGAGCGGTCGCGGTCGCCGAAGACGTTGCCGCCGGACATTATCATGACGGTTTCTCCTCCGCGCGAAGCCGCGAGGCGGACGGCGGCGTAGAGCCGCTCGAGCGTCAGCGGCGAAGGGGCGATCGAAGAGCCCTCGCCGTCGTACGACGAGCCGCCGGCGGGCACGAGGAGCGCGGCTTCGGCTTTATCAGGCGGCAGCGCGTTTTCAGTCATGCCCTCGAGCGTCCCCGTTATCAGCGCGGAACCTGCCGGCGCGCTCATCAGGTAAAAGAGCGCCGCCAGCACGGCGAGCAGTGCGGACAGGGACTTCCCGCGCGGGCGGCGCGACGCCACGAACGCCGAAAAAAGCAGCAGCAGGATGAAAAGCCCGGGAGGCACGGCGAGGGAGCCGGCCAGCTTGTACATGAAGAACATTATCCGCTCCTTACGCCCGGGCCCCGCGCTACCGCACGGGGCCCGGAACTACGCGCCGCGGACGCACGCCTTGCCCATCGTCCCTCCGCGCGCTATATATCCAGATTCTTGACGTCCTTGCCGAACTGTTCGATGAACTTCCTGCGCGGCTCGACGACGTCGCCCATCAGCACTCCGAAGAGCTCGTCGGCTTCGACGGCGTCCTGCACCTCGACGCGGTTGATCACACGGTGCTCAGGGTTCATCGTCGTATCCCACAGCTGCTCGGCGTTCATCTCGCCGAGCCCTTTATAGCGCTGGACTTCGACCTTTTTGCCGTTCGCCTTGCTCTGCGCCTCCTTCATCTCTTTTTCGGAGAAGCAGTAGGTCGTATCCTTGCCGCACTGCACTCGGAAGAGCGGCGGCTGCGCGACGTAAAGGTAGCCCTTTTCGATTATCTGCGGCATGTAGCGGAAGAAGAGCGTCAGCAGCAGCGTCCTGATGTGCGCGCCGTCGACGTCGGCGTCCGCCATGATGAATATCTTGTGGTAGCGCAGCTTCTCTTCGTTGAAGTCGTCGCCTACGCCGCAGCCGAGCGCGAGGATTATGTTGCGTATCGTCTCGCTGCTGAGTATCTTTTCAAGGCGCGCCTTTTCGACGTTCAGAATCTTTCCGCGAAGCGGAAGTATCGCCTGGAATTCGCGGTTGCGCCCCTGCTTCGCGCTGCCCCCCGCGGAGTCTCCCTCGACGATGTATATCTCGCAGTCGGCGGGATTCCTGTTCGAACAGTCGGAAAGCTTGCCGGGGAGCGTCAGTCCGTTCATCGCGGATTTGCGGCGCACGAGCTCCTTGGCCTTTTTAGCGGCCTCGCGGGCCTGGCGCGCGCGTATGGCGCTTTCGACTATCGGCTTGAGTATTTCGGGACGCTCGTCGAGCGCCTCTTTCAGACCATCATAGACTATCGAATCGACGATGCCCTTGACGTCGCTGTTGCCGAGCTTGGTCTTCGTCTGCCCCTCGAACTGCGGCTCCATCACCTTGACCGATATTACCGCGGTGAGCCCCTCTTTGAGGTCGTCGCCCGAGAGGTTGGCGTCCTTTTCCTTCAATATCTTGAGTTTGCGCGCCTCGTCGTTCACCGCGCGCGTGAGCGCGCTGCGGAAGCCGGCGACGTGGGTGCCGCCCTCTATCGTGTTGATGAGGTTGACGAAGCCGTAGAGCCTTTCAAGATACGAATCGTTGTACTGTATCGCGACCTCGACCTGCGTCCGCTCCTTCTCGCCGGAAATCAGCAGCGGCTCTTTGAATAGAGCTTCTTTGCCCTTGTTGAGATATTCCACGAACGCCGAGATGCCGCCCGGATAGTTGTACGTCCTCTTCTCCGGCCTCTCGGGGCGCAGGTCCTCGTAATTGATCGTGACGTGCGAGTTTAGGAAGGCGAGCTCGCGCAGCCGCTGCTTCAAAATATCCGACTGGAACTCCGCCGCCTGGAAAATCTCTTCGTCCGGCATGAACTGCACGCGCGTGCCGCGAAGCTCGGTGTCGCCGGCGACAGAAAGCCGCGTGACCGGTACGCCGCGCTCGTAGCGCTGGCGATATTCCTTGCCGCCGCGCCAAATAGTCAGCTCGAGCCACCGCGAAAGCGCGTTCACGACGGAGACGCCGACGCCGTGCAGGCCGCCGGAGACCTGATAGGCGCTCTTGTCGAACTTGCCGCCGGCGTGGAGGACGGTGAGGACGACTTCGGCGGCGGGCCTGCCCGACTCGTGCATCTCCGTCGGGATGCCGCGCCCGTTGTCCACGACCGTGACGCTGCCGTCTTCGTTGACCGAGACGTCGATCGTGTCGCAGAAGCCGGCGAGGGATTCGTCGATCGAGTTGTCTACCACCTCATAGACGAGATGGTGCAGGCCGCGCTGCCCTTGGTCGCCGATGTACATGCCCGGGCGCTTTCTCACAGCCTCGAGCCCTTCGAGCACGTGGATGTCCTTCGCAGTATAAGCCGACGCGTCCGCCCCGTTCTGCTGCGGGGCCGCCGGAATATCAAAATCTGACATATATAAAAGCTCCTTCGCCAAAAATTACAATTTTTCCGCCCGCAGATAAAGGGCGCCCTTCAGGAAAGCCCTGCCCCTGTCAGCGAGCGTGGACGGCGTGAACGCGGCCTTCTCCTTTGCGCCGCTCCGCCTCAGAATCACCGTTTCGCCGCCTTCTCTGTAGATGGCGGCGACGTTTGCGAGACATAGGATGTTTTCGCCGCCAAGAGGAATAAACATTTGTAGAATCCTCCAATCAGTTTATAATTATACCATGTCGTCCGCCTGAAACGGAGTGTATCTATGGAGACATTATTCATCCTCACGAACTCGCCCGGAGAACTCTCCGGCTGGCTTGCACCGGCTGCGGCGGCGGCCGCGGCGAAAGCGCCGGGTCTGCGCGTAAGCGCGGTCACCCTGCCGTGCCCCTACGCGAGCGGCAGGGAGCTGGAAAGCGCGCTTCGGCTGCGCGGCGTCTCCTCGGCCTCGACCTTCGGCGAAGCGATGAGGCGCGGCGCGGCGCGCGGCGGAAATATCATCCTGCAGCTCGGCGGCGACCCGATGTACGGCTGGGCCTTGTCGTGCAGGCTGCGCGCGCCGTGGACCATCTACACGGCGCGGCCGAGATGGCGCGGCAGCGTAGCGCATTACTTTATCCCGGACGAGGGCGCGCGGAGGCGCTTCGAAAAAGCTGGCGTCGAAGAAGCGCGGCGCACCGTCACAGGCGACCTGATGCTCGACAGCGTGCCGGAGCGCGGCGCCTGCCGCCCCGAAGATTTTCTCAGAAGCCGCGGCCTCGAAGGCGAAAAGCTGATCTGCTTCATGGCCGGCAGCCGCCCGTTCGAATACGGGCAGACGATAGGATTTTTCAGCGAATGCGCGAGGGCCCTCTACGAAAGATATCCTTCGTGGCGGGCGATATTCCCTCTGGCCCCGACGGTCGACGAAAAAATTCTGCGCGAAGGGATCGAAAGCGCCGGCTTCAAATGGCGCGGCGGCGGGTTTGCCGAAGAAATAGAAATTTTCGGCGGGCGTTCAGCTCTGCTCGTGCGCGAAAATCACTTCGACGCGATAGCGGCGTCGTCGCTCGCGGTCGCCCTGCCGGGGACGAACAACCTACAGATCGCATCGCTCGGCGTTCCGCTCTTCGTCGCGGCCCCGCTGAACCGCGCCGAGGAGATACCGCTCGACGGCATCGCCGGCGCGATACCTGCGGACAACAAGGCGATGCGCGCTCTCAAAAAAAAGCTCGTCTTTTACTACAACGGCCGCGAAAAATTCGTCTCTCTGCCGAACCGCATCTGCGGGCGCGCGCTCGTCGCGGAGCGGCGCGAGCTGATGACGCCGGAGAGCGCTTTCCGCTGTCTATCGGAGCTCATAGAGGAACCGGCCAAGCGCGAGAAGATCAGGGAAAATTACTCCGCGCTCAGCCTGAAGCGCGGCGCCGCCGAAAGAATCGTCGCTAAAATACTTGAGCTGCTGCGCGCGTGAGGCGCGCGGGGCATCCCACGCCCCTTCCGGACAAACGGCGGGCGCCGGCTTCCTTTTCCGACCGCTCGGAACGCGCGGAAATATTTTTAAACTGATATAATGGAACAGCGGATTTGCCGTTGCTGAACGGCTAAAAAATTGCGCTGCTTCCCCCTCGCGGAACACGGGCGTTCGGAAGAGGCGGGGAGCGGGAGCGGAAAGGTCGAATGAGCGTGAAATTTTTAAAACATAAAATTCTGCTTTCAGCCGTGCTGATAATCGCGACCGCGGCGAACGGCGCGGCCGCGCAATTCTCCGCCGACAGCGGCGAAACGCGGGATCACATGAGGGAGTGGGGCTTCCGGCACAACGACGGCGTTGTGCTCGCGCTCTGCGGCGGCGGCATGAAGGGGCTTGCCCACATCGGCGTCTTCGAAGTGCTCGAACGTGAAAACATCCCTATCTCCGCCATCATCGGCACGAGCATGGGCGCGATAATGGGGGGGCTTTACGCCTCCGGCAGGACGCCGGCGGAGATGCGCGAGATACTTTCAAAGTCCAACCTGATGGAGATAATGTCCGGACGCAGCCGCTCCGATACCTCCGGCGGATACAACGCTCCGCCCGTGCAGGGCGACGCGCTCTTTTCGATAACGGTCGACAAAAACAAAAACGAACGCGGAAGGCTCGGCATACTCGACGCCAAGGACCTTTACTCATTTCTGAGCAAGCTCACCTCGAACGTAACCGTCACGGACTTCGACTATCTGCCGATACCCTTCGCCGCGGTAGCGACCAACCTCGGCAACGGAGACACGGTCCTCCTGCGTAACGGCAACCTCGCTTCGGCGCTGCGCGCCTCGATGTCCATACCGGTCATCTTCGACCCGTGGCCGCTGAACGGCATGCTTTTGGTAGACGGCGGCATAAAAGCCAACCTTCCCGTGCTCGCGGCGAAGAAATTATTTCCCGGGCACCCCGTAGTCGCGGTGAATCTCTCGCCGGAGCAGTTAGACGTGAGGCCGAAGCGCTTCAAATCGATCCTCGACGTCGCCTCCCAGACCCTTGACATATTAATGATGCAGTCGATCCGCGAAAACCTCGCTGCCGCGGACCTCGTCATAACGCCGGACATCAGAGGTGTGAACACCTTCGAGACCGGCGGCTACGACAGGATCATAGACCTCGGCACGGCGGCCGCGGACGAAAAGGCCGGCGAGCTGAAAAAGCTCGTCGAGGAAAAGTGCGGCATCTGGGACCACAGCAGAGCCGAGCGCCCGCAGCGCACGCCGCCGACGGTCAGCGAAGTCCGCTTCGAGGGGATGCCGAGCGGCGTCGCCGAAGAGCTGCACGAAAAGTATGAGAGCTGGATAGGCAAGCCTCTCGACATGGCGCTTGTAGCCAACGCGGTAAAGAGCCTCTCCGAGCGCGACGACGTAAGATCCGTAGACGACCATATCGAGATACTTTCGTACGGCTCCGTCGCCGTCGTTTTCAAGATAGAAAGTCCGGCCAAATTCGAATTCAGCATCGACGGCTTTGCTAGCAACCTCTACTGGAACCGCTGGATCGCGCTGACAGGCACCGCGCGCGACACGATAATGCCGGGCGACGTCGCGTCGCTCGAACTGCGCCTCGGCACGACGTGGGGCGCGATGCTGCGCTACTTCACGGCCAACGATGAAAGGGACTCGCAGTGGGGGCTCACTCTCGCGGCGCGGCGCGAAGAGTTCGAGCCTTTCGAATACGGCGGAGATACGCAATTTGAGAGATACACCGCGAAGATCGCGTGGTACAAGACCTTCTCGAACCGCGCGCGGCTCGGCGTCGGCTATGCGGGGCAGCGCGTGACGTCCCTCGGCGACGACTCGATACAGGGGCACGGACCATACCTCGCGTTCACCTTCAACACGCTCGACGACCAGATACTGCCGACTAAGGGCTTCGTCGTAAAGAGCGAGATGTGGTACCCAACGGACGAGACCCTAGTATCAGACACGCGCTTCCGCGCCTACTTGCCGCTTTTTAAGGGGAACAAGGTGATATTCGGCGGAGGTTTCAAAACGGGGGATGCCGATACGCTCGCTTACGCGGCCATGCTCGGGGCGAACGAAGAGCTGTACAGCCTCGGGCAGCATCCGATAGCCGCCGACCAGGCTTACTGGCTGCACCTCGGCTTCGAGCGCGCCTTCCTGCGCTCGTGGTGGGGCGGCGTGAACCTCGAACTGTTCGGCAACTACGCCCAGGCCTTCCGCGACTGGGACGAGAGCGCGAGCCGCTGGGAGCTCGGCGCGGCGCTCTCGATTCCTACGAACAGGATACGCAGCAAGCTCGTCTTCGTTTACGACGACGAAGGGGGCTTCACCGTCGGCTACACGATAGGGATACCGAGATTCTGGGACGGCCCGATGCCGTAAAACATTCGGACGCAGCGTGAATCCGCGAAGACGTCGGAAACTTTCGGCGCCTTCGCTTTTATATCGAACAATTCTTCCGTGAAATACGTCAACCCTTATAGATTATAAAGTTGACATATTCGCGCATCGGAGTTACTATTTCGCCATGAAGATAAAATCGATGGTGCTGATATCGACATTCGCGGTATTGACGGCGGTCGGCGCAAGGCTGACGGTGCCTCTGCCCGTTATTCCCTTCACGCTGCAGACGCTCTTTGCTATGCTCGCCGGACTCGTGCTCGGTCCGAAAAAAGGTGCGGCTTCCCAGCTGCTTTATATGGCGATGGGGCTCGCAGGCATCCCGGTATTCACGTCGGTCTGCGGCCCTGCGGCGCTCTTTTCGCCCTCGTTCGGCTATATCGTCGGCTTTTCGCTCTGCGCGCTGATCGGCGGCACGCTGAGGGATTATTTCAGGAAAAAGCGCGGCGAAGCGACGCGCGCGGCGCTCTTCGCCTCGGCCCTCGCGGGAGTCGCGGCGACCTACACGGTCGGCGTCGCCTACCTTTACGCCGCGCTCAACGTCTGGGGAGGCGGCGCGACCTTCTTCAAGGTACTATCGATAGGCTTTTTAACGACCGCGCCAGGCGACGTGATAAAAGCCGTAGTCGCCGCCGAAATAGCGCGCCGCCTCGCAAAGTACGGCGCAGCGGAATAGACGGCCGGGCAATTTCTATCTTCTATCACGAAAAAAGTGCATAACGCACCATTTCCTGCAAGGGTACGAAAGCCCGCCGCGGCGTTTTACGCACGCGGCGGGTAAAAAAAAGAAGCCGCGTCGTGCGGCTTCTTTGTTCAATGACTTCTCGCAAAAACTAACGTTTGGAGAACTGCTTGTTCGCGCGCGCGCCTCTGAGCCCGACCTTCTTGCGCTCGACCATGCGGGAATCGCGCGTGAGGAAACCGGCCTTTTTGAGGACGGGGCGCATATCGGGGTACATCTTGAGCAGAGCGCGCGCCACTCCGAGGCGGATCGCGCCGGCCTGACCGGTAAGGCCGCCGCCGTGAGCGTTGACGAAGACGTCTATCTTGCCTTCGACTCCCGCCGTCGCCAGCGGCTCAGTGGCCTGCGAGGCCCAGAAGTAGCGCGGGAGGTAGTCTTTCACTTCGCGGTTGTTGATGAGGAACTTGCCTGAGCCCGCGCAGATGCGCACGCGTGCGATCGCGTTCTTTCTCCTGCCCGTCCCCCAGATAAATTTGTTGTCAGCCATTTTCTGTCACCCCTTTTAGTCTATCTTCTCGGGCTTCTGCGCCGCGTGCGGATGAGCGCCGCCGGCGTAGACCTTGAGCTTGCGGTACATGCCGCGTCCGAGCTTCGTCTTCGGCAGCATACCCCGGACTACGCGCTCTACGAGGCGCTCGGGCGAGCGATCGAGGACTTCCTTGTAGCTGAGGACCTTGAGTCCGCCGGGATGTCCGCTGTGCCTTATTACCGTCGAATGGGTGAGCTTCTTGCCTGTGAGCACGACCTTGTCGGCGTTGACGATAACGACGAAATCGCCTGTATCTACGTGCGGTGTGTATGTCGGCTTATTTTTGCCTGTAAGTATGCGGGCGGCCTGCACCGCAAGGCGGCCAAGCGGCTTTTCCGCCGCGTCGAGCAGATACCATTTGCGCTCGACCTCTTCTTTTTTGGCCATGAAGGAACGTGTGCCTATCATGTTTCTTCCTCCTAGAATAAAGTAGTCGCAGTTGTTGACAGTTTATTGAACGAAGACAATCTGCGATAATGTCAGCATGTAGTGTGAGTGTCGCCGTTTGTTTCCTTGGGGCCGTTCCTCGTTAAGGAGAGTG